>OCTX012189030.1_pt1 | contig 14808 bp, 23 predicted proteins | sample 1539691 | NCBI WGS metagenome assembly OCTX01 (sample SAMN02144231, study PRJEB22623) | gut metagenome | biome: sheep rumen | host: Ovis aries | place: New Zealand | reverse complement strand
GCGAACTTGCGGTCTATCAGCGCGGCACCTTTAATTTCTACTGCGCAGGTCATGTATCTGCGCTGGTTTGCATTTCAGTTACCTTACGCCGCGGTTATCTCCGCGGAGTCACTCAGCCAGATTTGCGCTGGCTTCACGCGCCTTGCGAGTGAAATAATTCGGCCTACACATTGTGACAGGAGCAGTAGATGAAGCTGCTTTGGTTTTTCAGTTTAGGGCGCGACCCTAAGAGCTGCCCAGGACTTCCAATCCATTTTCCTCAGCCTTCCTGTTTTTCGGCCCAATTTAATGACTTCTGATTGGCCATTCAGAAGTGCGAGCTATCTTGCGTCCAAGAACTCTAGCGCCAATTACGGTTCTGCGCTTAGCCACGGCTAGTCTTTTCTTACGCTACTAGCATCGCGTGGATAGCACGACTGGGAATCGAACCCAGATCTTCTGGTTATGAGCCAGAGGTTTTACCTTTACACTATCGTGCGATATTGATAAGGTTTTTCGCCGAAGCGAGGATAACCATAAACCCCTTGCGCAAGTGAGCAGTTTTGTCGTTCTTTACTACGGGGTTTTCACCGTAAGATCCACCGGCTCTTGTTCAGGAGCATATTAGAGTTAGGAGACTTCTTTATTTACGCCCTATCGTTGCTAGTAGTGAGGAACCTAACGGGCAATCTCTACCACACGGTGCGTTTTTATATACCGTTGCCGCACTACGGTCTCCAACTAACCGCTGACTATTGTGTTACTATACGAGTAGCACGCACAACGGCTAAGGATTCGGCTTATTGCCGCAGTTTGAGTTACAAGGCTCCTAATTACCTGCTCTGCCAACTGAGCTACTCTTTCGAGATTGGATTCGAACCAATGACACGGGGATTTACAGTCCAAAGAAAATTTGCTGCAGGAGCCTTTGTTCATATTTATTATATCAAAAATTTTGATATAAGTCAAATGTCGGGCACCTTGGATTTGAACCAAGCATCTTTGGTTTATAAGACCACTGCTCTCACCGACTGAGCTAGTGCCCGAATTAACATCCATAAAAGATAATAAATGAATCCATAGGCTTCAAGCCTTCTTTCATTAGAAGCTTATAAAAGCATTCCAATTCAATTTCATATTCTGTAAGGTCTTTAGGGATAAAATCCATTTTAATAGAAGATTCAGATTCTTCACCATAAAAATGTTCAGTAAAAAATTCAAATACTGCAAACCGATTTAGTCGAAGTTCCTTCGCAACTGCTTTTGCCGCTTCAAACAAGTTGATAGTTGGCATCTTATGAATCATTCTCTTATCCCCTTTCAACATAATTATTATATCATAATTTTTATTATGAGTCAAATATTAATCTTCATATACTTCAAACTCCACAGCCATATCTTCTAAAATAGATGCTTCGAGATCATACCAATCAATGTAGTCATAATCATCTTCATCGTAAGAGTAATTCATAATGAAATCATCCAACATATTATCTCCCCTTTCTGTAATAAAATTATAATATAATTTTTATTAAAAGTCAATTAATAAAATCTTTCTGATTTATATTGAACATTAGAATTTGATTTTGTTAAATAATTAGCAATATCATAAATTTTATTATCAGATTCAATCCAAGCGTGCGGCTAGGAGTTAGCAGTTCCAATAACTAATTTTGCCGGTATTTTACAAATACGTAGCATTGCTGTGAATAGCGCAGATAATGAATAACAGGTTCCTTTCTTATCATCAAAACATTCATTTAAATCTAATATAGAAAAAGACTTATTCGCAGACGAAATCGCGCCAATATAATCATAATAGAAGTTGGTAATGAAATATTCATATATATTATCTAAATTTCCTAGTTCGCGCGCGATCTAATAAAAATGAGATTTTTCATTAAAATTAACATATGAGTTTGCTGTATATGTATAAGCATTAGCATCTAATACTATCTTCTTTTTATATACTGCTTTTTGTTTATAGTTTTTACTAGTGGTTTGTTCATATAAAGTAAATGAATAAGTTCCACTACCAAATGTTAAAGGCACAGTTATCTAATCTGTAATATCATGGAATATTGTTTTATCTCCACAAGATACTTTTAACTTTAATCTCTTATTGGATTTAATCTAAGAGAATACAGTAACTACACCATAAGCTGCATTAATATTAATTTTCATATGAATTACCTCCTTTTTAGAAAATAAAAAACTCTATATCATTTACTAGCCTAATTGCGTTAGGTGTTCAATAACATAGAGTTCGCGCGCGTAGGTTCGCAACTCCTATTTGCGCTGACGATATAACGTGTCGCCTTACGTCTCTTTATTACACCGCAAGAATTGGTGGATGCTGTATCAAGAGCATCTGACTTGGTACTACATATTTTTGGTGCTTAGTACTGGCACCCAAATCTGCTCACCTAGGATAAGCTTACGTGGTTATGGCTCACGGCAGCAGTTATTTGGGTCGCTTACTTACCTACTTCTCCTTTGCTCGCGATTTCAGGCGAGAAGTTTCCTGGGTTCTGAGCTTCCCAGCTAGAGCACCATACCAGATTCGAACTGGCCACATTTGCTTGGAAGGCAAAGATGTTACCGCTACACCAATGGTGCATATAGGCAAGCGTGCTAAGATCTCGTCATAGCGGGTTGCGCTGCCTAAAGAGCGTGGCGTAAAACCCCAAACTAGCCATCGTCGCGGCCGGCCGGACCACATGTTTTTTGCCTTGAACACCTTATTCAGCGTGGGCAAGGATATAATAGTTGGTCCGCCTCACAGCGTTGGACTATTACTCCCAATCGGCAGTTTTTAGACTTGCTGGTCATGGTAGGGGATCTTTTGTCATTCCTTTGGTACCCAGGCATCCCGCATTGCTCCAAGATCGTGCTCATTAAACACAATCCAAAGCAGCCCCTCTCCGATTCGAACGGAGACCCGCGGTGTCAGCCACGCTTACGCTTTTAGAGAGCGCTGTTGTGCCATTCAACTAAGGGGCTATAAAAATCGGGTTGTTTCGCGGCACAACCCATAAGCCGCTCAATTACCAACTAAATACATCGTTGAGAACGTCTAAAAGATGAGGAATATCTTCGAGATTATTTAAAGAAAAATGATAAGCACCATATTTCTTACAGAAGGCTTCGAGCTCCTTCTTATAAGCATTCTGGGCTTCTACCATAGCCTTGTGTGCGGCTTCTACCTTATCGGCAGCAACCTTACGTTCAGCGGTTTCCTTTTCCTTCTTAGCCTTTGCTTCGGCGGCTTCCCGCTCTTTACGAATCTTCTCACGATTTTCCTGTTCTTTTAGTTCAAATTCAGCCCTATTGGCCTCTTCCACAGTGTTATAAAACTGCTGTGTCTTGTCGCTATATACACGAATAGCCATATCTCATTACCTCCTTATGTAATGAAAAAAATAATTTACAGAAGATAAGTTCCTTTCCTTACCTTCTGTAAATATTATACAATAAAATTTATAGAAAGTCAAATATTAGCGGACATAAATCCAAATTCGACCATTTACCTAAATATTTTCTGGGTTTTCTTTATTGCCTGCTTGCCATATATCATATGTTGGAATTTCACTTACTGTACCAACAATACGTTCTGGATACATCATAATTTCATCACGAGTCATAATATCAATTTTACCATCTGGCGCAGAACAGACTGCATCTCCTAAATGATATTCACTCTTATCACGATACGGATAAGCTAATACACGTCCCGCAACTGCGATAGGCGTTTTTGCAGTATCAGTTTCGCCCATACAGGAACCATATGTATCTGATGTAAGTTTGCAACCTGCCTATAAACGCTTAGTTGTTTTAATCATCTTACCTTCAGAAGTTTCAGTTACACAATAGCCAGGATCAGTAGTTTCTACGGCACGACATTCGGCGTAGTCATTCCAAACAGCATTATAAACTTTGGTACCGGTAATGGTGCCAGGGACAGTTAATGCTTTGGTAGAAGTATTATAATAAAAACCACTACCATATTTCAAATCTCCACCAATTCCATTACCACCATTGCCACCAAGTACAATATTACGAAGTACATTATCAGAGGCTGCGGCTAAATTACCATTGATACGAGTTGCAGTTGCTGCGTTACCACTAATATCAATACTATAACTACGACTATCATTTCTTACTAATTCATAACAAGTATAAGTTCCATTACTAATACCACAATATCTTGGTGTCCCATAATGCGCTATGAAAAATCCTCCATAGGGACTACTGTCATAACCACTTAAAAAATATCCAGTTGCAGAAACACCATTTCCGATACTAAGATATAAATTTATAGCAGCATTACGGTTTACTGTTGCTTTATTCGTATTAAACCAAGACTAAATAGCAGCAACAATACGCGCATCAGAATCGGCAGCAGTAGTGTTTGTTGAAGACCCAGTATATAAAGATGCCGCAGTGGAAGCTGTTGCAGAATTACCAGTACAAGAAGCTGAAGAACCAGTTACATTACCATAGAAAGTACTAGTTGTTGCACCTGCGGCTGTTGAAAATACAGTATATCCAGTTCCACCAGTAGTATAACCATACATACCGCTGCGGCCATCAGAATTACAGTATAAATATACTTTATGGTTACCACCATTAGTGGCCATTACCATTCCTTCTCCACTAGCCTTTTCAGAAATTACAGTACCAGAAGTCCATATATTTTGTCCTAATGCAACTTTAATAGCGCCATTTTCACACCACAAGAATTGATGACCGCTAGCATAAGTACTACCGCCTAAACATGCTTGGTTTTGATATCCATATGCTGCGCCATATAATGTGCCTAATCCAGATCCATCTGCTGCAATTTGATAAGGAGTACCCATAGACCATATTGCTGCAGCTTTAGTATAATCATATGTACCTATAATACCATTATTACGAGCATCTGCAGGCTAATTAATAATAATACTAGCAGGAACAGCCATAGTTTTAGAACCTGGATTAATATAAAATCCTGAAATATATTTCGGGATTCCAGTAGGTGTTCCATCACTTACCCAAATATTAGCATTAACATTATCTGATTGAGCAGTCAAATTACCATTAATACGAGTTGCAGTATCAGCATTACCAGGCATATGAATATTTCCGCTTGTATCTCTATATACTAGCCAAGTAGCAGTACTAACTTTAGATGAACCATTCCAATAATTAGAGCTATATATTCCTTGATTACCTGAACTAGCAATATGCATCCATAATGTTCCATGATTATTATTTAATAATATACCACCACCGCTATCTGCACAATTGGCCTGAATGTTACCTTGAACTGTTAAAGCACCAGCAATAGTACAATTTAGAACTCCTGCTTTAGTTTGACTTAAAGCGATACCTTTATATCCCTGATCTGTTGTACCATTAAAAGCTCGTACTTCAAAATAACCATAAGTATTACCATTAGTGCCTATTATGGTAGCACAGCGCATAGCACCTTTACGATTTTTATCATCAACGTAAAATCCACGTATAGCACCATTATTACCATTATCAGCTAAAGTTAAGTCATTTGTGGAACTTTTATGGGTAAAATTATAATCAATATTTATAACATCTTCCCCACTTAAATTACCTAATATAATATTGCCATTATTTTCAGCACGAATTAACCATTTACTATATGTATAATCATATATACCTGCTCGCCCTGAACTACCAACTATATATCCAACTTTATGAGGATTAGTTGCTCTATTATTATTTACTATAAAACCTACATCGCTACTACTATTATTATTTTCAATAGTTACTGTATTATAGAAAGTTGCCAAATGTGTATTATACATCAATGAAAAGCCTGTATTAACATAAGTAGTCTAAACGGCATCGGTATAATTATTTCTAAATTTTAGCGCACCGGCCTCATTTATAATTTGCCAAGAAGCATTACTATTTCTATAGAATTCAAGGGCAACTGAATTTGAATCAGTGCCACTTTGAACTATTAACTATCCACTTTTTACTGTCGTAGAAGCGGCAGTTGTATAATTAATAGTAGTCTAACCACCTAATGAGGTTGAACTTCCTACATATAATTTTCCTGCTATTCCTACACCACCTTTTACTACAAGCGCGCCAGTAGTAGTGCTGCTAGAAGCAGTTGTACCCTATATAGTAAGATATGCTAATTTTACCATACCAGTATTTATATTTACTGTGGGAGTTTTATTATGTGTGCCATTATTAGGTGAATTCCATATAACACCATATATAGCATTAGAATATGAACTATTACTATTTTTAGTTCCAATCTAAGTACTTAATGCTGTACGACTTACTAAAAATGGATAATCTGCATTATAACCGGAAGTCTAGTTATATACACGAATACCCATATCATTGCCGCTATCATAATAATTAACAACTCTCCAACATCCTCCAGTAACAGTATCACCGCTAGTAGAATTTTTTCCCGCGACTGGATGAATAGAAGCAGTTGAGCCATCAGCATCATAAACTAATGTAACAAAATTATTAACTGGATAATGAGTAGTTAATCTAGCAGTACCATTTACTGATACAGGTTTATATGTAGTTCCATTATCCGTAGAAACCCATACTCCATAAGTATGACCCGCGACAGGTACTGTAACGGTAATAGTTGTACCGTTAGCGGGTGTTGCAATTCCTAAATTAAATCTCCATAATGCTGGCTTTCCTGTAGTAGCAGGAGTATCTCCGTTTGCTGCAACATAAGTTACTCCAGCTGTACCACTACCAGTAATCATCATATTTCTTGGCATTAAGGCCTAAATGACTGTTCCTGTCTACGCAGTTATATTAATTAATTTATTAGTGGTATCATAAGATGCAAGAGCATATTCTGTTAATGTATCTGCATTATTTGTAAAAGCAATGCCATCAACAAAAGCGCTTTTACCATTTACTAATAACCGATGCGTACTTTGAGTTGCTGTACTATTAACTTCAAACATTCCAGAAGGATTAAACCTACTTCTTTCTGCGCTATTGGTACAAAATATAATACTAGAACTAGCTGTAGTTTTAAGAAATATAGTACTATTACTTGCAATACTTTTTCCCGCATCGGTATTCTATGCTCCACCTATAGTAAAGTGTCCAACTTTAAGAGTATCTCCTATGCCTACGCCGCCAGCTACAACTAATGCACCAGTAGATGTGTTAGTTGAATCAGTATTATTGGATACTGTTACAATTCCAGGAAAGCTACTATTTCCGCTATTATCAAGCAATGTAATTTCTTTTCCAACTGTACTCGAAGTATTATATCTTCTTACAACAATATTTTCATTACTATTATCATCACCAACAGCAATTTCCAATGTACCTTTATTACCAGTTTCTTCTATATGCCTAATCCAGCCAGCGTCATTATTTGAATTTCCATTTAAAGGATCGGCGAAAGCGATAGCATTGCTATATATATAAGTACCTCGTTTACTACTATTATATGGAAATTTATCTGGCATACCGTTAGTAAGTCCCATACGCGTATCATCGCCGCCAGCTTCTGATCCGCCTTGTACCCAAATACCACCAGATTTAACAGTTACAGATTCATCAAAAACTCCATTTCCATATACATCTATACCATTGGGATTATATCTTAATTTTAATATTTCATTATTATAAGTTGTACTCTGAGTTGCAGAGCCATTAACCATTTTATAATCGACTCTAAATACTAATGTAGCACCATTTAATATTTGCCAAGAAGCTTTTCCATTCGTAGTACCACTTAATGAGCCTCTTCGTAATTCTATTGCGGTTTGAGCGCCATCTGTAATAGTATTACAGATCTATAACTGAGATGATCCTTTTGCACTACTTGCGCCAACTGTATTACTAATCTTTACAGTTCCATCAACATACAAATTTTCAGTTGGTTCGCTATTACTATTAATTGCGATCTTAGTTGCGCTAGCATAGTGATTATCAGTAGCCTAAATAGTTCCCGCGCCATTACTCCATACTAACCTATTTTGAGTATGAGAATTTACTCCCGTGCCGCCATATGCTGTTCCAATAATTGAACCTTTCCAAGTACCAGTTGTAATTGTACCTACTGATGTAATATTGGATAAATTTTTAGTGGTTATAATTGAATAAGTTGCATTAGCAGTTCGCCCCGTATCTACTTGAGGAAAACTAAACTTTTCAAAAAATCCGGTTGTACTTTCATCTGGCGTAGTATTAGGACTAAACTATCTAAAAGATAATATCCCAGTTGTTACCTTATTTACTTCACCACTATCATAATAAATTTCACCAACAAGATTTTTTTTACCATTATAAAAATAGATATCTAAAGACCATCGGTCAGAACCGTATAAGTGCATATGACCAACAGAATATAATGATTGCCATCTATTATTTACATTACCTAACGTTAATGCATTATCTTTTGGATATAATACATCAGTAGCTAAAACTATACCTTCGGTGCTATTATTGATTGCCGCGCCTGGACGTAAAATAATATTACCATTAGCATATATTCCTAATGAATTAGATGTACCTATATGCGCATTTATCGTATCACCATTGGTTAAATTAATACCTGTTGTAGCGTCCGATTCGCTAGTGCCGCTAGTATTAATTTTTAATAATTTAGTTGCTAATGTATTAGTATTTAATATATTAGTATCAATTTCTTCAGAATAAGTTGTATCTGTAACTCGTAAGCTCCCCTATACGAGTGTATCTTTTAATTGAGCGATAAGTCATCCCTCCTTTTCATATGACATACGCCTCCCTACTATTTTTCTAAGTATATTATATCACAATGAGTGAGAGATGTCAAGTGTTAAAATTCTATTATCTGCGCTGTATCAATAGCCTAATTAATTTTATAGAATTTTGTATTAGTATTTTCTGTTAATTCCTTACATAATACGCGGCCTTGCTTATCAATAGCAATTTTATTTTGATTTTCGACTAATTCAAAAGTATGTAACTTTTGTTTATTATCAACTTTCGCACTGGTGTGATAAAGCTATAATATATCATCTGCTGTAAGTGCTGTTACATATACTCTAAAATCGCTATAATTACCTAAAGTTTTACGTTTTACACCACCGGCTTGTGAATATCCAATATATAACTAAGAAAAAGAAGCCAGTGTTTTATTAGTTCCGATTGTAATTTCTGATGTTTTTACTCCATCCTAATAAGCTTTAGCAATATTTCCATCATATGTTACTGCATGATGATGCCACGACCCCTTAGTATAAGCAAATGTTAATCGTTTAACTCCGCTTCCATCGCTTGGACAAATATCAAAACCAGAATCTCTATGATGGAATGCGGTTGAATTATAATCAGTGGGACGTGAAGTATTATTTGAAGTACAGAAAGCACCATGATTTGAAGTATTGTTATATCCATTATCTGGCTTAGACCACCAAGCTACTGTCATTTGCAATGGTGTGGTAAGTGATAATGGAGACTATATATAACAAATACCAGTTTCACTATTATCTGTAGGAGAAGAACTATTCCATTTTATATTCTAAGTATAACGAGGGCCATTTGGTTCTATTATTAAATCTCCTATAATTTGACCATTATTATTATAGCCACTACTATCCTCAATATCATTAGTAATATCATCTAGTTTGTAATGCAATATTAATCCCTAACTAATTTCATGTATTTCCGCCGCACTTAATGCGTGGTTATATATACGTACATCATTTAAATAACCATTTAAAAAATTCCCATTAGCAGTAGTAGTAGTATTCGCACTCGCGCCAATAAAACCATATGTTGTATTAGCTCCTGTTGCCGCTGGCGCATCTGTGGTACTCCATACTTCAGTACCATTTAAATACATTTTTCTATAAGCATTCTATTTATATACAAATACTATATGATTCCACGTATTAACAGTGACATTTGTAGAAGGGACAAAATCTTGACGACTCCCTACATCAAAAAACCAATGTCCAGTATTATAATAAAATATTGTAATTCCTGCTGAATTAATTTGATTTCTATTTGATAATAGGCAAGCATTATGTACAGAATTGGGCTTAAACCAACACGCATAAGTAAATTCTTGTGTATTATTATTAAGCGGTGCTGGATTTAAAGTTAAATAGCTATTTGTGCCATTAAAGCTATAACAACTACCAATTTTACCGCCGCTATTTACTGTAGTATTAGTAGAAGTTACTATTGTATTTGAAATGCCTTGCTGGCGCAAATTCCCATCTAGAGGAAGCCATACCCTTAAACTCATGTATCCTTCCTCCCCTCTATTCTAAATCTAATCATTCCATCAATACAACTAAAGTTTTGCCGCTTCTAATCAATAAGCACATCTTCCAATTCATCATCTTTATATAAAGTCACGCATGACAAGTTATCATCATTTAACTAAAAATATCTTTCTAACGAATTAGTACCTTCCACCTCAAAGGTGGAAGGGTTAATTCGTGTTACATTATCAATATATGAGCCATCTAAGAATTCTAATCTATACATATATGGCCTCCATTATGCGAAAATAAAGTCTAGGGAACTGTCAGTAGAATTCCATTGGAGAGTAACGTGAGAGTCAACCATAAATGAAGTCGCGGATAAGCGACCTGTAGATGGATTTACTGCTACGTCATAATTTTTTACAAACTTAATTTCTCCAGTTTCATCAGTAGTATTATTAGAAGTTTTTAATAAAATAGGAAATTCTTTATTTTCAGTATTATTATTCTATTTGACCTTATTAACTACAGTGTTACCTGCCATAGCATTTGTTGCGGCAGTACCTATTTTAATAATGCCTGCAGTATCAGTAGAAGCGACAGGTAAATCAGACCAGATTGCGGTTCCACTACTACCACCATATCTTAAAAACTGATCTGTGTCGCCACCGCTAGGAATATGTTTATTTCCGGCACTAGTTGGATGCGAATAATTATTAAAAGTTACCCAAGTACCCTTGGGAGTTAAAGCTTTAGTTTCTGTAGTGCCATCAAATGTAATAGTTGCGCCAATAATCTTACTACTTGCATCACTATCTACTATTACTAATTTATCGCCATTAGCAATAGTTGCGGTAGAGGTAATTTTACCATCGTTTGTTAGATTGCCGTGAGCATGTGCAAAATCACTAACCTATGATTTAGTAATACTAATATCATCAAATGTAGCACTAACTTTTCCATTAGTCTATGAAAAAGCTGTTAAAGTCTTTCCTGCTCCAGGGGTGGTGCTATTTAAATTACCATCTAATGCATTAATAACTGCCCATACTGCTTTAGCAGTTGGAATCTAATCATCTGTTGAAGAACTACTAGGAGTAGCTGTAGAAAATGCCTTCTCACTGTCCTATATAATACGGCCCGTATTGCCACTAAAGGTAACAATATTATTTCCAGTGCTAGAAGACGGTCCAATTACTGCTCCATCTTCATTTGTTTCAACAGAAGTCCAATGCGCATCATTCGCGGCAGTACCATTTGTAACACATATAATAAGTGTACCAACTTCACAATATTTTCCGGCCCATTCGCCTGCAGTTTTAACACGATAAGTATCACCTGCTTGATGCGAAGCTGGTAAAGCTGTAACTGTGCCGCCAGTACCAAGAGTGCCTTTGAAGGTCATTGCATTTGCAGCAGCAAGGAGGCCATCCATTTTAGTATCTAGAGTCTTAATTGCCTTAGGAGTTGCCGCGAGAACTTCAGAATCGCTATCAGTTGCAGAACTTAATTTTGTAACCCCATAAGCACTTGTAGAAGCTGTCGCTAATGTAAACGCTAATGTGTCTGCACTATTAACCGCTGTGGCAGTATATGTTAAATTATTAGTACCGCCCCATGAACCTGTTTTATGATATTTATTTGTATCTGTAAATACTGCATTTGAGGGAACAGATTTTTCAATTGTATAAGATATTGGAGTTATAACACCCTTAGAAGTCATATATACTGGCTAGGTTGTGCTACCTACATCAGCAGAACTCTACTTAGCATGGGCAATTGTTTGCCAATCTCCCCATACATTATCTCCGGCGGTACGATACCATAACCGGCCGTCATTTGCTGTAGTATTACCCAATTGCCATCCCCAATCTGCTTTAGTATTACCAGAGGCTTTTCTATATGGAACATTTAATATATTAAAATAATTACCACCATTCATAGAACTACTTGCGGCATGATTCTAATTTACATATATACCGAAATCATATAATTCAGTACTAGCTGCCGTAGTAGTTTGCCATTTTAAAATAGAATTTGGAATATCATTAGTATTAAATCCCTAATCTCTTACCCAGCTGGTTCCATCATAGGTTAAAGTAAGAATTGCCCCGGCGTACCAGCCATCGGTTTCTTCGGCAGTTCCAGCGGCAGTGTCTCCATATTGAACTATTGGAATATTAGTAGTTTTATCATTGGTACCTGTACCATATTTTATTTGTAATGTTGGATTAGAAGCACTATTATTAGCAGTAAATTTAACATGTATAGTAACTCCGTCTATTAATTTAAATCCTGTTATTTCTACTATTTTTGGATTATCACTCGCGGTGGATTCACAGACTCCATAAGCGGTTGAAGCTATTGCATATTTTGTACCGCTACTGCCGCCAGGTTGGATTTGTTCAATCAAACCGCTTACTTTACTCGCCATTTAATCACCGCCTTATTAGGTATATGTAATAGATGCTCCAGTTAAAAAGTCTGTATTCTTAGTTATGCTTAATTCTGGCCATTTAGCACTAGTTGTATTTATAGAAATGTCATTTAATTTTGGTACTGTTACTGCAGTTGCTTTTGTTGGCGCAGTACCATCAGTAATAGTTAATACTGCATTAGTTACGGAAGCTGAAGCGGCAGAACCAACGGAATCAATTCCTGTAATTGATACTCCACTGCCCTTATTTACTGTAGGCCAAGTTCCTGTCCCTGAAGCTGTTGTACCAGAAGCATATGATACAGCTGTAACTGCTTTGGTTTTAGAAGGATTAATTCCTAATGTACTCCATGAGGGTGCGGCTGCGGTGGTTCCATCGCCTTTCATTAATAATACTTTTTCAGTAGCATCAATATTTCCAGATAAGAGATTATAAGTTCCACTACCAGTACCATATATTAATTGTCCTACAGCTGTAAATTCACTTTTTTTAATTACCGCACTATCTAATGCCCAAGAGCTATCTCTGCCTAAGCGTTCCCAAGCACTACCAGTCCATACAAATTCACTATCGCTATAAATAACTACATCACCAGCACTAGGGGTATATGAAGCATTATTGATAGTTACAGCCGCAGTAGGACGACCATCAGTCATCTCTGTTGTTGTTGTACCTTTAAAGTGCATTGCGCCGCTTAATGCTGCAGTTTTATCATCAACATATTTTTTAGTAGCAGCATGTAAATCAGATGTGGGTGCGCCCGGTAATGTTACTGTACCTGTAAATGTTGGAGAAGCAATAGGAGCTTTTTCTCCTAAATGTGTAGTCAAATTAGTAACTTGACTTTCTGTTATCTAAATATCTTGGAAAGTTGCTCCAATTTTACCATTTGTCTATGTTAAAGTTGCTAAAGTTTTACCCTTGCCAAAACCAGTAATATGGGTTCCACTACCACTAGTAGCATTATCTACATCTAATGCATTAATAGCATTTGTAACTGTAGAAACAGTTGCTACTTTATTTGTACTTGAATTATAAGTACCATCAAAAGTATAAGTTGTATTAGTATTATATCCTCTATCACGAACCCAATTAGTTCCATCGTATGTAAAACTTACTACCGCCCCTGCAGGCCAGCCAGTAGTTTCATCATCATTACCTGCTGCAACAGCAGTAACTCCATTTGCAGTAGCACCGCTTAAAACAATTGGTTTTTTACCTTCACTACTTACATTTAAAGTAGGATTAGCAGCGCTATTAGCATTTTTAAATTTTACATGAATAGTTACGCCCTCAATATATTTAAATCCTTCTATACTAACTACTTTATCAGCTTTATCACCGTCGGTAAGACATTCACCATATGCTGTAGATGCTACATTATATAAATTACTACTAGCATTTATTTGTTCAATTAAGCCAACGGCTCCATTATTCATCGCCATTTAAATCACCTACCTTATGGATTTGGGGCAACAGGTACAACCACCGTTGTATCATGTGTATTCAATGCTGCCTGCGTTCCTGCATTCCAGTTACTTACTGCATCAAAATTTACCGGAGTAGCAGTAACTGCAGTTGGCGTATTAGCTGTAAATGTTTTTACTTCCTTAACAGTAATAGGGGTTGCCGCGATAGTAGGCGCAGTACCTAATGTAATATTTAATATCCCACCAGATACAGAAGCAGTAGTCATAGTACCTGCACTTGTTACATTTGGAATAGAAACATCATGAGTTTCTAGATCCGCCGCGGTGCCATCAGTAACACTAACACTGGAAGCGCTAGTTGGCACGGGAGTTAATGTTGGTAGTGTATTAGCTGTAAAGCTTGCTACTTCTGTAATAGTATCAGTACTACTCTTTAAAGCATAACTTCCTTCATCACCCAATAGCTCCCAAGCAGTGCCAGTCCAAACATATTCCTGCTAATTCCATAATACAACGTCACCTGAATTATCTCCATTACCATTGAATGTATAACCATCAATAGTAGGATTCTATGTACCTCCATCTGTAATAGCTACAGTCGATACGCCACGGAAGTGCATCGCGCCAGTTAGTCCTGACAAACCGCCGGTTTGTGCCTATACATAAGAGGCAACCGCTGCGGCGGTAGGTAAGTCTGCGCTAGAAGTATTCGCGCCGATATCGGTTACTACACCC
>OCTX012085097.1_pt1 | contig 14812 bp, 9 predicted proteins | sample 1539691 | NCBI WGS metagenome assembly OCTX01 (sample SAMN02144231, study PRJEB22623) | gut metagenome | biome: sheep rumen | host: Ovis aries | place: New Zealand | reverse complement strand
AATGTAGACGACCTTCCCCTCCTCGCTTCCCACACACTTCCAGCCGGTCTTCTCCCCAACCTCGCCCGGATATTCCGCCAAAGGCGCCGCCGTTGCAACTGCGGCAACAGTCGCCGCGAGAATTGTTCCGCACCGTAATCTCATCATTTCATGAATTCCTATTTCGTTAACTACATTGCAAATACGAAGCCCCAGGATGCAAGGTGTAATGATTCATCGCGCCGCCGCGACTGTTTTTAGCCACAAAGATCAGGAGAAGCAGAAGAGAAAGCATCCGCGTCGCGCGGCGCGTAGGCAAACTCGCCGGCAATGGAGTTTCTGAGGACGTTGTGGACGCGGACGCGCAGACGACCTCCTTCGACAAACCCCTCGATGACTGTTGGAAAGCGACTCTCGTCCTCCACCTGGACACACTTGCCGTCGACGAGCCGGCTGGAAACGCCAAGCTCTGGACCGCCGCCGACGATGTGCGCCCAGCTGCGCCCGGCAACTGGCCCGTCGTAGCGGTACTTATGCTGATGGGCTGTGACGACAAGCTGGCAACCGGCCTTCTCGAGCAGCGGCCCCCATAGATTCGCGCACGTCCTCTGCCATATCGCAAAGTCTGCGAAGTAGCGCCCGCCACCGTCCTTGTCACAGTCGCCGGGATTCGCGCGTGGGCGTGGGTCATAGAGCGGGATATGGCAGAACGCGACGAGATACGGCGCCGACTGTATCTCGGGACGCGCAAGCGCATCCTCTAGCCACGCACGCTGCGCGACGCGGTAAGGCTCCATGTTGAAGAGACCCGCGAACACGTCACGCGAATCGAGCTTGTCCTCGCCCGTGTCGAGGCCGATCATCGCGATTTCTCCGCAACGCACGGCGAAGTTGCGGCCGAGGTCCCAGTCGCGCGAAAGGCGCTCCTCCGGCTGGCGGAACATCAGCGCCCGCTCCATGCGGCGTGCGGCGAGGCCTCGGTAGTCGTGGTTCCCGGGAAGGAACATATACGGCTGGCACGCGGCATAGTCGCCACGCGCGATTTCGGGGACGTAGAAGATCGGCAGAAGCGACTCCACGGTCTCCTGCGTATTGCAGGCGTCGCCGTTCCATATGACGCACGACGGCTTCAGCTCGGCTATCTTGTCGACAGCCAGCCCGAACGGCGCCATCTGCGCATGCGTGTCGTTGATGACGCAAAAGCTCGACCTTGCGCCTACGCCGAGCGTCCGGAACGAGTAGATGCGAGCGTCTTCCTCGTGACCGACAATCTTCATCGCGTATCCGTTCTTGTATTCGATTCGGTCCGCGCCAATACGGTAGTAGTACGTAGTCGCCGGCTTGAGCCCCGTCAGCCTGACGAGCATGACCTTGTCGTTCATGTCCGTAACGCGGTAGCCGCCGCATTTTACACGCCGCGCCCCGGCGAGGTCGGGAGACTCCGAGACGTCGACATAGCCGTTGGCCATGTCCGAAACGGCGAACCCTACGCCCATCGACGTCTCCGCCGCGTTCTGGAGTACGGGCGGCGAGACTATGAGACTGGATTCCGCCTTTTCGCCGTTTGCGGTCGGCGTCTCCACGCCAGCATCGGCAATTCGCGCCGACTCGGCGACACATCCAGTCGTCGCAAGCGCCGCGGCTCCGGCAACCAAGAACTCACGTCTGTCCATTGTCATCCTCCTGATTTCTTTACAGCCACAAACTACACCTGCCGTTATGCCATCAGACGGAGTGTTGACGCAAAACCCGTGAGGCTTCCATTCAATTCCCGAACTCCGTCTTTGGCGTACCCTGTACGGCATCCACTGCACAGTGCCAGGCCTTTTTAAGAGAGAAGAACGCAGATCCAGCCTTGTTCTCGGTCTGGATGAAGAAGAGCCGCACATCCGCCGTCCTAAGATTCGCTCGCTGGTCAGTGCGCATCGCCCCTTCGTGGCCAATCCAGTCGCCGTAGAGCCAAGCCCCAACGCAGTACGGCTGCTCGATTCCTGGCGGCGTCTGCTTCGCGGCGAAGATTGAATCAAACGTCCTGCGGGAGATTATCTGCCGTCCTTGCCACTCGCCATGCGCGGCAAGCATCTGCGAAAAGCGAGCCATATCCGCCGGAGTCGAGAAAAGGCCGGCGGACGCCGCTGGATATACTTTCTCCGTCCATGGGAAGACAAGCTGCTTCGAATAGCCGTCCGACGCAAGGCGAAGCTGTCCATCGTCCGAGGTATACGCCCTGACCATGCGCGAGGCCTGCTCTGGACTCGGGACGAAGGTCGTGTCCTTCATTCCGAGCGGACCAAGTATTCTCGCCTTAAGCCAGTTCTCATACGGCATGCCGACGGCGACCTCTAGCGCGGCCGCAGAAGCGTCGACCCATGCGTTCCCGTAGCTGAAAGTCTCGCCTGGGTGCGCCACGAGCGGATCGGCCGCCATCTGACGTGCAATCTCCCGAAGCGGCACCGCACGCTTGACGATAGGCGGGGAAAAGCGCGAGCCGCTCGTATGCGTCACTAGGTCACGTATCGTCAGCGGACGCTTAGGCGGAACGAGAGCCACCTGTCCAATGCCGTTCGTCTCTCTCACCTTGATGTCTGCGAACTCAGGAAGAAACTTCGACACCTCGTCGTCAAGCGACATCACGCCGTCATCAATGGCCGCCATGATCGCCGCCCCGTTGAATGTCTTCGTCATCGAGAACACCGCAAACACGGTATTCGTCGCCATCGGCACTCGCTTCTCGACATCCGCCCATCCAACACAGTCGAAACGCATCTTTCCGGAGCGGTCCGACACCGCCGAGACGACGCCAGATATCCGCCCTGCGTCGACGTAGCGCTCAAGGACTTCCCTGACACGACCACCGCGATCGACCGCCAGCTTCTCCGAGGCCGATTCAGGGAAATCGAGTCTGACTACGAGCGATTCATCCGCATACCTTGCAGCTGCGATGTTCCCTACATGAAGCGTTCGCCGCCCCGCTTCCCATCTACCCGGCATTACGACTAGCTCGTATTCCGCAGACGCCCCGTCGTTGAGTACAGTCGCCCTTTCGGGCAGCACGTCGATGGGCGAAAGGTCCAGACCTGACTTTGCGAGCCCCTCGGTGCAGTGTACATAGACGGTCGCACCACGACGCGTCGCAATCACATTCTCCCCCTTCACAAGCCACGATTCCGTCGATGTGCCGCGATACGACTCCTTTGTTCGTCGGTACCAATCGCCGGTCTTCGCGAGAAGCCCAAGCGCCTCTTCCGGGATAGTGCCGTTCGACTTCGGGCCGATGTTCAGAAGGAAGTTGCCACCCCTCGAAAGCGTCGCGTCGATCGCGCGCGTCAAGTAACCAACCGTGCGGTAGTCCTCGTTCGCGCGATAGCCCCAGCTTTGGGCGCCCACCGAATCGCACGCCTCCGTAGGACGCGGGAAATGCGCGCCCGCCGAAACTTCGCGTTCTGGCGTCGAATAGTCGCACGTCGCCTTGTTGCCCCATCCTCTGTCGTTGATCATGATTCCAGGCTGGAGCCTTCGCACAAGCTCGTCCATCTCCTGCTTGTCGATGCGCGTCGGGATATCCCAGAAGAAGCACACGATCTCGCCATACTTCGTGAGAAGCTCAGTAACCTGCGCCTTGACGTATGCGCGGTACTTCTCCATGTCGGGCTCGTCGCCTGGCTGAAGCGGAATCTGGTGGGTGCTTTTTTCGTTGTGGGCATTGGGATGGTGCCAGTCGGGATTGGAGTAGTAGAGCCCGAGCTTCATTCCCCTCCTGCGGCAGGCTTCTGCGAGTTCCTTCAGCACGTCGCGCCTCGCGGGGGTGTTAGTCACCTTGAAGTCCGTCGTCGCCGTGTCCCACATGCAGAATCCGTCGTGGTGCTTCGACGTGAACACGATATACTCCGCCCCAAGCGACTCGGCAGCATCCACAAATGCGTCAGCGTCAAACTTCTCGGCAGTGAACCTTTCGACGACCTTCTCGTATTCGGAGCGCGGCATTTTCCCGCGCATCTCCTCCTGCTCATGCCACCCATTCACGGAATATATGCCCCAATGGACGAACATCCCGAGCCGCTGGTTGAACAGCCCCTTCCCGTCGCCGAACGTCGCCGCCGCCGCAGACAGGGCAGTCAACACAAGCAAAATCGATAACAACCGCCTGTTCATTCCGCCAACTCCACTTCCAATATACTGCGCTTCTCGGCGAGCGCATTGTCGAAAAAAGCCGGATGATAATCAGGGCATCCGAACCAAACAGCAGTCCAGTCATCAACAAGAACGCACTCGGGGTCGAGCACATCCCCTTCCGTCGTCAGAACACGCTTCGGCACAAGGCGCGCCTCTCTATCCTCGACTGCTACATGCGAGATTCCCGCATGCCCATAGCCGTGATACACGATGCGCAAGGCCGACGGGAGCTCGTTGGCTTCGAAAGGAAACTTCTTCTCGTAGGCAGCCCAGTCTCCTGCACCCGGCTTAGTCTTCCTGTCGAGCTTCGCGATCTCGCGCCACTCGCCGCCGAACTTACCGTAAATCTCCCAGAATGGAATACCATAAAAATCGACCATGACGAAATTAATCTCAAGCGTTTTCTCCGTCTTGGGAGCAACTGCCTCAGGCACGTCAAGAAGCCGCTTCGCCTGCTCAAGTGCATCCATAACCGTTGAGCGGGCGACATCTGGCGAGCACCCACGTCTCCACGCCCGCCGTTCTGCTCCGCGCCGTTCCGCAAGATCCATGTAGCGTACAAATGTGCCACGAACCGCATCTTTCGCCGCACGGACATCATTGACAGTTCGGCGGACGTCTCTCATCCTGCATTTAGCCGCCTCGACCTCTGCCTTCAAGACCGCCGCCTCACCCCTCAGGAAAATATCATCGATAAGCGCCCGTTCGCATAGTGGATCAGTCGGCACCTCGTCTCGTCCGGGACGAAGCGACGATCCGCGAAGTGTCTCCACGGCAAGCGGATTGTCCGGATTCTCCAGTATTGCGACCGCTGCAAGAACTTCCGTCTCGGACAGCGACGGCAAAAGCCGCCGGACCGCCTCCTCAAACGGATCCGACAAAAGCCACTTCGACGGATTCTCCCACAAGAGGGATGACGCAAGAACACGCGGCAAGCTGCCACCATGAAAGTTAGGCATAAGATCCTCCCACTGCGTGATGAGCGTACCGAAAACCGGATAGTGCCGAGCGTAATCCGCCATTGTGCGAATGTTTCCCGGATCGTGCCACGTAGCAGGAATTGTCGCAAAGCCCATCTTGGCGTATTTCGCCAACATGTCCTCGCGCAAACGGCCCGCGAAGTTGACGCGCGTGCCACGAGGCGATATCTTCGTGTCGTAGCACCAGTGGCACATCACAATATCGCGAGGCACATGATCGAGCGTATTAGTGTGAAACGCGAAGAAATCGTCCCACATCCACATGCGCTTGCCAAGGCGGCTCAGCTCGTCATGCGCAAATGCGATGCAATCGCCAAACAGCTCGTCTCTCCGTTCCATGTCGCGGCAGAGGTCGCATGTCCCCGAATTCCATGCCTCGTCAAAGCCTGCGTGGAACCAAGGCCCCGGGAATATCTCCGCGAGATCCTTCAAGTAATTCGACAGGAAAACGCGCGTTTTGGGATTGGAGAGGCAGAACGTATCAAGTCTATTGCCAAGCCGAGCGTTCGCGCCGCCTTTCTCAGCATACTCTTCATAGCCAGGATGACGGAAGAACTGTTCTGCATGGCCAAGAAGCGAGACGACTGGCACAATAGTCATCCCCTTCGCCGCGGCATACTCGACAATGGCCTTCATCTGCTCAGGGGTGTAGCGCTCCCCCTCGGGCAACGAGAATGTCTTCGTTCCGACCCGTGCCTCAAGGTAGAGTTGCAATGTATCGAACCCCCAAGCCGAGACGCAGTCGATGTAGTTCGAAACAAAAGCCGTCGTCTCCATTTGCCGCGCAAGATCGAGCTGTACAATCCGCAATGGCTGGGCATAGGCATCACAGACGGCAAGAACCGTCAAGGGAATGAGCGATAGCAAGGTGCTGTTTGTCATATCATCGCGCGACTTCAAATATTGCTATTCCCCCAGGTGGGACCATAAAAGTGAATTTTCCGGCCTTAACAGCAACTATCTTGCCAGTAACAAGCTCAGCAACGGTGCTGACTTCACGACCACACAAGTCGACCACAACTGTCTCCGACGCAGACAGGGCCGTCAACGCGAACATCGCTGCATATATTGTCTTTGTCATGACGAACTCCTATTGTTACGCAACAATACCCTTAAGCCTTACTGCGCAGGAATTCCCTTATCCACAGCATATATCCTGTCCCACCATATCCTGTCTGGAACCGTATCCCCAGGGAAGAACTTCGGTCCTTCGGCCCTTATGGAAATCCATATCTCGTATTCACGCCTTTCGTATGTCGGATCATAAAGCCGCGAAAGCTGCGCTGTGTCAAGCGGAGACCCCCAGTCGTCGCCGATTACCGTGCGCAGCCGGCTTCCGACCCTCGTCCGCCCGGCGCAAAGCATCACGTACTCGCCCCGCTTGAGGCTTGAAAGCGGGATGTACTTCGACAAGTACCATTCCCTATTGGCGGCGTTGTAAACTTCGACATGTATTCCATTTGAATAGTCAATCTTTGCCTGGCAGCGTCCTCCGCTCGCAAAACCACTCGCAGAAACGGGATCCTCTTCCGACTTCCAGAAGAAGTCGCGTCCGTCCTTACCGCATTTCTGCTTCGCCTTCTTCGGCGGCAGAAACAGCGTGACGGATTCCGACGGGCAGTCCGCCAACTCAGGCGGCAACGCATCGGTCTTGAGTGTCGCGAAATTTGCGAACACGTCAAGCGACTGCGAGGCTCGATTCCCGCCAAAATCTCCCTTGACATTGTCCTTGCTGCGCTCTAGATATGCCGCCTCTGCGGCTCGTGCCCGCGCGTCAAGCTCTTCGACATCAAAGTGGAATCCCGGTGCCTCGCGCCGCACCTTGGCGGAATACATTACCGTCCAAACATCCAAGTCAATCCGAGCGATGCGAAGATTTGTTGCAAATGGTTCCTTGCCATCAACCACAGCCTCGGCATTGTCGAAAAGTTTCTGCCAGCTGGCTATCTCGGAGCCTTTAAGGAATGCAACTCCGGAAATCGGATGTCCTGCGGGGAGAAGTGTCTCGCTCCCCGGATATCCGTTCTTCACAAGCGACTCGTAAGCCTCATCCATATAGCGAATCATCATCGGCGCAGCCGGACCGAACTTGCGCACCGACATGTCGGCGACAATCTTCCGCCAGTCGCGGTCGGGATTGTAGAGCATCTGCAGAAACAGATAGCATGTCATGTCACTGAAGGCGAATCCACCGCCAGACCCACATGCACCGGCATGATCGACGCCAAGCTCGCGCAGTTCGAGAATCTCCTTATGCATGCGCTGCCATACCTGGCATACGTTGGCCGAACCATAATACCAATATGACTTGTTGTCGCAAAGATCCGCCCATCGCTTCGCGTTCTCCCACTTGCAGAATCTCTCCCCGTCGATTGTCTGCGCGGGGAACTCACTGATCGTTCTGTCTGTATTGAGGAAGGCCAGGTCGGCGATGAAATTGTCGGGGAATTTCTCAACACCTGTCGGAGCCTTCTCCGTCTGCTTCGGCCCTTTGTATACGAGAGAAGTAATGTAAACTTCGTCAAAGCCGTCGTGCTTGAGCCGTCCGCACGCTTCGATTATGAAGTCCCAGAGCGGGCCGCCAACGCAATCGTACTTCCTCTCCAACTCACGGCAACCATCGCACCAGCAGTAGCGGTCGTTCTGGAAGTCGTTAGAACCGACCATGAACACGCCGCGTCTGCCCTTGTAGGCAACCCACTCCAGTATCTTCGCATACAGGGCCTCGCGCGTCGCCTTCGATGAAAGGCAGAGCTGCATGTCCGGATGCCGCCTGCCGTCCTTCCCGAGGGAGAAATACTCAGGATGCTCATTGAAGCATCCCTTGATCGTCGGAGGAAGAAGCGTCCCCATTCCCTTCGGATCCTCCGCCGGGAGAAACCTTATGAATCCATGCCCGTGTATGCGCCACGCATATTTGTATTTCCAACCGGGGATGAACGACTCGGCGGCACCCTGGTCCCGGTTGCGCAGGAAGAAGCGCTTGCCAACTGGAACGTATGTGTATATCTTTCTAAAGCCCTTGAACACTGGCTTTCGCCTCGTCGAACGTCCTTTGAAGCGCACGATCTCGCACTTGTCGAAGACCTCGCCGTCTGGACGGCTGAAATACCAATGATATCCAAGATTGTCCTCGACAAAATCATAGACCGACCACAGTGTTCCAAGGTCGCCGCCGCCGAACATAAAGAGGTCTCCCCCTTTCGCCCCCACGACCGACTCCTCATCCGCCAGATGCGAAAACACATCCCGTCCAAGTCTTTTCTCCGCCTCTGGCGAACGCCCGACGAATATCCTGTGCACGGCAGATGGAACATCGGACGTTGCAAACATCTTGCCGGTGCACTTGGACACAATGTCGTTCAGCTCCGACACCGCCAGCGTGGCGCACGGATCTGCGCCCTTGACGATGACTGTGTTATCGAAATCCAGCGAGAATTCGCCATTTGCGACAAAACAGCATGATGACAAAACGGCAGTCAGCGCAGCAAATATTTTGACGTCCATTGCCTACAACCTCCCAAGGCAGAAACTAGCGGATAAAAATAACAAGACCGGGATTGCCGATTTCAAATGTTATGCCTTGCAGAAGCGCATCTGCCCCCACAATCCCATCGCGCACGTCGATAGAGCTTTGCCGCGTCGTAAAGTCAAACGCGAGAAGATTGGCATTGTCAGCCGAAAGAAGCGGTGAATCGCCCAATAAATTGACCTTGACGTTATAACCGTTCTTATCGACTACTTCAGCGTCATATCCCGCAATGCACATTCCAGACACAATTTCCGCCACCGACTTTGCCTGCGGCGAAATTCTGAGCAGGACGTAGGCTTTATCTACATGTTCCGGATTCGTTTTCGGAAGTAAGACATAGCCACTTCTCACACCTGCGTCTAAATCGACCCCCGCAGCAATCTCAGCGGACGCCTTGAGCGACACACCCCATTCATTGGGCCTGTCCGCAAATGCGCCTGTGTCCCACAAATCTGCATTCGGTGCTCGGAACTGCGGTTCATCGGCGGTAGAAAGAGTCGTCGCCGCATTGGAGTGGCGTACCAGCGACAATCTGTTGGTCGTCAGCAGTTGCATCCCACCCTCGGGCCATACCGAGAACATGCCCATTACTTCACTTTGGCGGCGCAACACATATGGCGCGTGACCATCGCGAGAAAGTACAAACTCGAAGTGCGGACGATTCGTGGTCGTCGCGTAAGTACGTGTATCTGTAGATCTCGCCTGTCCAGACACAAGCACAGTCGTATTGACCCGCGGGATGCTGACTTTTGCCGCACCACGGATCGACACTGTGAAACTCATCGGCGCGTTGGTAAAGGCACAGATGCCACTGCTTGCAGATCCGTTGTTGTAGCCATCGCCGATCTCGCCCTGACCATTTGACTCAAGGACATAAAGCTCGCCTCCGTCAATCTCATAGCGCGGAGATGTTGACGGCAGAAGGTCGCCATCATTTCTTGCCGGTCTAAACCAAACGCCGTAATTCGTGACAACACTGTGGCTCTGCACGAAGACTGACTTACCCAGACTCTGGAACAACACCTTCTGCTGTGGAGTCGCGTTTCTGTCATAGTTAGAACCACCACTGACGTCGCCAATCCTAAGGACAGCGTTAGTCAGATAAACACCGCTCTCCGTCGTTGCCGCGCCAGACAACGTGAAGATTGGACTTGTCGCCGACCAGTCTCCGCCGAATACATACATTTCCGAATTGCAGACACTTAGGGATGGAGAAGAAACCGCTGTCGCAGAATTCGCATTCATCTTCATCCATCCGGCACGAAGAAACCCGTTGCTCACTACAGCCACTGCGGCCTTCGGAGCGCTCGTGCCCCCGATTTCAAGCGAACTGCCTTTGGCCGCAACGAATCGACCGCCATTGACCACAAGCGACGCATTGCCTGAATTACTGTTACTGCCGACCCTGACGTTGGCGGATCTATTCGTGACTATGCCGTCAGGATCAACAATCAGAGTTCCAGCTGCATTGGAGATTTTTCCACCAACGCAAATGAGGCCTGTCTGGACGTCTAGCGTTCCGTTCACGCGAAGATGCCCGACAGCGTTTTGCGAATAGCCGACCCATACGCCTTCATAGTTGGCGCTTGCGCTATTGGCCTTGACATGTACATGCGATCCCTTGCGTAGTTCAAGCGAAGCATTACAATTGTTGTTATTTCCGACAACCAGTCCGATAAGATCGTAAACGGAATCTCCATCCTCCATGAATACACTTGAAGCGTTGCCGCTCGATGTAAATCGGATGCAATCCCCATTCGCCGGCAGACGCTGTTCCTTTGTCGAACTTAGTTGCCAATATTCCGACGAAGCCGTCCACGCCGTCCAGTCCGTTGGCGTAGTGCCGCTCCACGGAGAATACCAGTCAAGGAATGGTCCGTCGTGAGCCCATGCCGCCATCGGCAGCAGTGTCGCCGCGCAAAACGCAGTTGCAGCGAGGAGCGGAAGCCTGAATTGGCGCCCGCCCTTCTTGCCAGTCTTGTGAAGTCCCATGGTCTTGCCCTCCGTGGTGTTTTTCATGCGTGAATTATATCATAGCGAACGCAAAGGCAACACCCCAGGGAATCCAGGGGGGGGGCTATGAGCCCAGTCTTGCCGAGTCTAGCAAACTGGCAACCGAATTAACGGCGTCATCAAAGGCAATACCCTTTGCGTAAGGAAACTCTTGCTGGTACCGCAGCCAGTATTCACCTTGAACCCGACTGTTCAATATTCCGAGAAGAATATCATGCGTCCTACTCAGCAAACTGCTTGTACCGCATTTCTCAAACGTGGACAGGAGTGCCGTCCTGAATATTCTTGGACGAACCTTGCGAAGCCGAGTTAGCATATATACGTCGTAATAGTCTCTGGGCCGTGTGCCAACCACGTTGCGTTTCAATATGGACTCGCACTTCTCCGCCAATATCGTTTCAATGGAATAGGCGAGCAAAGAGAACCTTGTCTCATCTGAAAAATGGCTCGCCAGCCTAAGAGTCTGCGGGCGCGGAGTAATCGCGTCCCCCTTTGTCACGTCAATCGAGAAGCGAACGCAAAGCCCGTGAAACTTCGCCCGAAGCTTCACGCGGATTCCACCATACCCTTCCACCCTGATGCGTATTCTCTCAACGCCGACAACGACAAGCTCCACGTCGTCGCCAACATCTTCCGAAGCGATTCTCCCAATAGCATGGCGGATGCTCCGCTGCGACATCGGAAGTCCTACGGCCGTCGCATCCATGTCCATTGTCGAACGGGCCGCAAGGCCGATCATTGCAGAAATAAGCACACCTCCCTTGACGACGAAATTCTCCCTGTAGGCGCTCTTGGCAAGCCGCTCAAGGAATCTTTCAAACATGAAGTTCTGAATAACAGTCTGCGGACGAAGCCCCAGCTTCTTGGCCAAGTTGTTCATTTTCGCCTTGAAACTCATACCGACAGAATCGCTCATAGCAGGACCCCCATATATCGTGAAACCTCCCTCTCTACGCCGAATGTGCGCGCCAGTTCCATTAGGCGGAGAACGTCTTTCTTCCCACTGTCCGCATACGCCTTCAGCCCCCCGACAAGAGCCTCGACGCCAACCCTTCGCTCATTGCGAACGACGTCGCAGATTGTCCGCTCTGAATCGTAGCACCGCACCTCATGCCCAAAGACAGTCAGTCGTTTTACCACTCCGATTGCATAAAGCTCGGGCTTGACGTAATGACATCGGCAATCCGTACGAAGCAACGCGCCAAGCGGGGCACCAGTAGGCACAGTCACGTGATACTCAAGCGGCGCACGATCCGACAAGCCATTGAGCCAAAGCGCTGTCTCATGCGAAAAGACAATGCGTGCCGAACGAAGCTGAAGCACGTACATCTCATCATAAAGTTGGCCCGGTCTTATATAAATGCCATGCGCGACACGTTCAAGTTCGCCGTCTTTGACCAGATTCGCTACAACCGTTCGAGAATAACCAGCCTTCACAATGTCATCCGTCTGGACGACACCACCTTTTTCTTTCAGAAGATTGTCAATGTCAGCGTTCACAGTTTTTACTTTTCGACATACATTTTATCATTTGACTGTCGCAATGTCAACTATGTGCCGCTACTGCCGCTAAACGCCCCCCAGGGAATCCAGGGGTGTGTAATCGGGGCCGATTTGGTATAATTCCCGTAATGAGAATTTCGCCAATTGTATTCGCCACGCTGCTAGCCGCCGCTTCCCAGCTTTGGGCGGGGGATGGTGTATCTCCGCTGACGAACTGCCTGCAGATCGCGCGCGCGCTTGCCGATGCCGACACGGGGCGGACGTTCGACGTCACGGCGACATCGCTCGTGGACTCCCCGCAGCTCAGCTACTCCGTCACCATCGAAGACGATTCCGGCGCGACGCGCCTGAACAGCAGCCTCCTCCCCTTGCCGACGAACCTCAAGGCAGGCAATGTCATCCGCGCAACCGGCACGATCTGCAAGTGGAAGGACGGTCGCATCGTGACGGAGTGCCAGACCTTCAAAATCGTCTCCCCTGGCAAACCGCCCGCGCCACGTCGGATGTCCGTCGCGCAAGCCCTTTCCGACGAATCCGCCAACCGGTTTTTGGAAGTAACAGGCTCGGTTGCAGACGTCTGCTGCGACGAAATCGACCCGCACTTCATCAGCTTCTCGATCGTCGACCCGACAGGCGTCGTCTATGCCTACGTGCCTTCCGGTTCCGGCGACGACTTCGTCTACAATCTCGTCGGCTCGACCGTCGCAATCCGCGGCATACGCTCCGACAACGTGCCTTTCCTGCGGCCCTACATGAACCACGCCGTCATCATCAAGGGAACAAACGACATCTCGGTTCTGCATCGTCCGCCCAAAAGCGTGTTCGACGAGCCCTCGCTTGCGAAGACCTTTCGGCAAAGTCCACGCGTTGGCGCGGAGAATGGACGCTGCATCGTACGCGGACATGTAGTCGCCGTCTGGCAAGGGCCGACATTCCTCGTGAAAGACGAGCAGGGCCGTTTCGTTACCATCGAAGTCGCCGACAAGACCACACCCGTGCGCGGCGATTTCGTGGAAGCCGTCGGGTTTCCCGACACAAACCTCTACCAGCCCCTTCTCGCCCGCGCCATCTGGCGCAAGGCCGCGGGGCAGGGACGCCTCGACGAGCCGCCGCCGAAGGAAACGACAATCCGGGAACTGATGACGGACGACACAGGGCGCCGCAGGATCAAGGTCGATATGCACGGACGCCCCGTTCGCATCATAGGCGAAGTACGCAGCGTCCCCGCCTCGTCGGACTTCGGGGAACGACTCTACCTGCTAAACGGCGCGGACATCGTGCCGGTGGAAGTCAGTTCGATGCCGGAGGTCCTGAAGACCGTCACCCCGGGATGCAAAGTCGCCGTGACCGGCACATGCGTCCTGGACATCGCCAACCTGACTTCATACGCCGCCTTCCCGCGGATCAAGGGATTCTTCCTCGTGCCCAGCTCGCCGGACGACATCACGATACTGTCGCATCCGCCCTGGTGGACTACAGGGCGCCTCTTCGCCCTCGTAGGCGTGCTTCTCGCGGTCCTCGGCGGGACAATGGCGTGGAACTTCTCCCTCCGCCGCCTTGCCGCGCGCAAGGGCCGTGAACTCGCCGCCGAATCGACGGCGCTCGCCGAAGCTGAGATCAAGGTCTGCGAGCGTACGCGCCTCGCGGTCGAGCTGCACGACTCCATCGCGCAGAGCCTGACGGGCGCGTCGCTGGAAACGCGCGCCGCAAGCCTGTCCTACGAAAACGGAGACAAGGACGTTCCCGACCATCTCGGCATCGTCCGCAAGACGATCGACTCGTGCCGCGACGAGATAAGGAACTGCATCTGGGACCTCCGGAACCGCGCGCTCGAGGAGAACGACGTCGACACGGCGATACGACTCACGCTCCAGCCGGTAGCCGGCCGCGCAGAGATCAAGGTCCACTTCAGCGTCCCCCGCGAACGGATATCCGACTCCACCCTCCATTCCATTCTCAGCATCATCCGCGAGCTTACGGCAAACGGCGTGCGGCATGGACAGGCGACCTCGGTGAAGATCGCCGGCGCCATCGAAGACGGGCGGCTCCTCTTCTCGGTTTGCGAGAACGGATGCGGCTACGATCCCGGGAATGTCGAAGGCGTGAGCCAGGGCCACTTCGGGCTCCAGGGCATCCGCGAGCGCGTCAAGAAGCTCGGCGGCAAGGTGGAAATAGAATCGGCGCCCGGCAAAGGCTCGAAGACGACCGTCTCGATCAACCTCGCGTCCAACGTCTCACGTCCCAACTGAAAAACCCATGAAGCAGAAGATCAAGATACTCATCGCCGACGACCACATGATCGTGCGCGTCGGACTTGCCGCGCTCCTGGCGCACGAGAAGGACATGACCGTAGTCGGAGAGGCCGAAGACGGCCAGCAGGTCCTGGACTGTGTAGACAGGCTAAGGCCCGACGTCGTTGTCATGGACCTGATGATGCCCGTCATGGACGGCGAGGCGGCGACCGCGGAGCTCAAGAAGCGGCATCCGGAAGTAAAAGTCGTGATCCTCACGTCGTACGGCACGGCCGACGGAATCGCCAACGCGATCCAGGCGGGAGCAGCCGGCGCCCTTCTCAAGACGACCGACGACGCGATTCTCCTATCGGCCATCCGAACCGTCGCGGCGGGGCAGG
>OCTX012177671.1_pt1 | contig 14814 bp, 19 predicted proteins | sample 1539691 | NCBI WGS metagenome assembly OCTX01 (sample SAMN02144231, study PRJEB22623) | gut metagenome | biome: sheep rumen | host: Ovis aries | place: New Zealand | reverse complement strand
GGGATTACGTAATATAGGATGCCAGATTGTACATGTTTTCCCCACAACAAAAAGGCCAGCACATGCTGGCCTTTTTGTTGATGATTTAGACACTAAATGCTCTATCTTCTCCGGCTCCCAGTCTGAATACATGTGTCATATCAGTACCAATACTTACAACATCAATTGTACATTCATTTATTGTTTCTAATGTTCTGTTAGGCCAGAATCTGCACTGCCATCCTGTTGTATTCCAATGGCCCCAGGCCTGGCTGGGCTGGTATGTATTTCCTTCTACTTGTTCCAGACTTTCCATGCTATCCTGATTTTTTGCACATGATGTGATTAAGATTGGTACAGTTTTTCCAGATGGAGTATACTGTTCATCAAAATGCTGGTGTCCTCCATGCCAGAATAATATTTTACCCCTGGCTGCTGAATAATTATATGTGATTCCCTCAATCGTAATTGACTGCCTATTATTATATGCCTCCATGATATTTATTATCAGCTGGGTATATCCACCATTATTACCCAGATTGTAGCAATTGTGTGTATAATCATATGTAATATGGGAAAGTATAACAGATCTGCCATTGTATCTTGTCAACTGATCGGCCAGCCATACAGCCTGTGCCTGAGAGAATCCCCACCAGGTATCTCCAGCATAACCAGAGGGATAGTCGATAGCATCCAGGCAATAAAATCTGAAATTATGAGCATCAAATGAATAATAAGATTTACTTTCATCAGGTAATTTTTTTGTCCCGTTACTCATGTCAATAAACATTGCTTTTGTTTTTGATTTTGTAAATGGTACATCATTAGTATAGGGGTTATCATCATGGTTCCCGATAATTAAATATACAGGCCTCCGGGATTCTTTTACTCCGGCAAATGCTTTGTTAAAAATTTCATAGATTGTATTATAAGACGTTTCTCTGTCGATAATGTCTCCACCTATAATAATAAACTGAATGTTTGTTCTATTAGCGATATCAGCGCAGGCCATGAGCTGTCTTTTCAGAGCCTCGTTTCTACCGGGATACAGGCTATTAATATGTAAATCACTTATCCATATATATCCAACATTTTCCGCCTCTAATGTTGAATTATATTTTTTTATCAATGCCTGTACGGGCTCTGTGTAAATTTCTGTGTATTTGGAATCTCCTACATAAGATTCCAGTGCATTCAATTTATCAGATACAACTTTTAAAGTTTCAAAATTATTTTCCACCACATAGAATTTCCATTTATTTCCCGGATAGGATTTCCACTGGATGAATATTGTATCATCACTATCAATAACAAAATTTATAAATCTATTATAGTTTGTTGATTCCCGGGATCCCAGATCTACAATTACTGTTCCGTTATTTTTATATACTTTAAATGCAATTGCACTGGGCTGATTTCCGGCATTATCAATAAAATCTGCATATATTGAATAATGGCCACTTGTCAAGTTAACATTAAAATCAGCATTGCTTTTCTGCCATACACGAGTATCTTCTACAATCTGTGTAAATATTTCTTTATCTGTTTTATATGGATACGTTGTATTATTAAATTTGAAAGTTAATCCAGTAAATATATTTTCAGCTCCAGAAACATTTCCGGATAGTCTATCATTATATGTCTGTTCTACATTTTTAGGTACCGCGATTCTAATAATTTTTGTTAGTTCTTTCAGCATTTCATCAGTAATAATATCCTCGTTAATAGTTCCTCCGGCAATTGCAATATAAAAATTATCAGTCTGTGCGTTGAATGAATTTGCAGCAAAGCTATCAACTCTCTTTGCAGCATCTCCGAAAAAGGATCCATAACATCTGCCAGCATCCCAGTACATTGTACACCATACTGTAAAATTTGACAGCAAATTATCAGGAATAAGAATATAGCTGCCTTTAGGGAAAGGGTATGCTGCCGTTGTTCTGAATCTTCTTTTTGGTACTCCTTCTGCCGTATCATATGGTACACCATTGCTTATTCCACCGGAATTAGTCCATTCGGGAATATAAATATCATAATCGGATAAAATAGCATTTTGTTTATTATTAAATGCCGTATCAGTATTAAGCTGTAAAACAGTATTCGATAGTGTTGTATAATCTGCCGGAATTGTCTGTGCGACCTGTTCGGCAATTTGCTGCGCTCTGGTCTGAAATGTGTTAATGGCTGTAGTTAATTGAATTTCAATGTCATGACTATGAGTCGAATACCAGGTATTCAGCAGATTTTCTATTTCTGTAGCTCTGTTATTTAATTCTACAATTTTCTGAGCAGTCAATGAGGAAATAGATAATTCCCCCGCGGAAATCATTTCCTGCAAATGTGTATACTGGTCCTGGAAATCCTTTACAACTTTAATAATCCAGTCCTGATTCATTGAATGAAAATTAGCATAGGGAAAACGTTCACCAGGAATAAACGGCCACATAATTTATACCTCCTTAGTAAATCAATACACAAAACCGGAGTTTAAACTCCTCAGTAATTATATCATACAGATTGAATTTTACTATATCTCTCTGTTCTTTGATCATCTGCATAGTGGTAGTCACGCCTATGTTGCCGTGGGCGCGGATAGTCTCAGAATCACTTTTACTAAACGTTTCCTGTTTTGTTTTTCCGTACTGGGTAGAAGCTGTTTCTGTATCCGTTGCGGAGCTGGTCCCTGTACTCTGGTTTTTATCCGTCAGGCTGCCGGAATTAAAAGCTGTTACTTTACCGGTATCTTGTTCCTGGCCTGTATGCTGTTTAGAAGTGGAAAGGCTGTCGGATCCTCCATCCGTACCGGATCCGGAGCCCTGGCTGGTTAATGTGCGTGTTTCTGTCCGGTCATAGTTGTCTATAGGATTATACTCAAAGTTCATAGATTCCAGCAGCTTAGCCCACTCATACTGACAGCCTACAGACCATACACCTATCAGATCTTTCATTACTTCCGGATTCGGATACAGCAGCTCCATATCTGCCAGCTCCGCGCATATGCTTTTTATCAACGTTGTTTTATCCAGGCCCTCCGGAAGAGACAGCAGATCAAATATAGTATTGTCATAATTATACAGTCCCAGGATAGACAGTGTATCACTCCTCATTATCCGGCACCTCCTGCGCAGCTGCTCCGGGATCATGTCTCCAATCTACTGTTATTTTAGTATTAAACATGGCGTTAGTCTCAGCTGCTGATTTTTTGAGGGATTCTAACCACAGCTCGCAACGGGACTGTGTTTCCACATTATTAGCATTTACTTCATCTGTAAGCATTCTCTCTCGCTTTTCTGTATTCGCGTTAGGGATCCCTATAGCAGTGCAGAACATGTTTTTAATTTTCATTAAATCTGTGAGCAGATCAGAGGCAATATAGTTTTCTTTCAGATTCTGCTGAAATACTTCCCAGCTAATAGTGCCATCTTCTTTGAAAAGTGACTTATCAATAACTACAGCTGGCTCTCCTCCTGCTACCATATCATACAGTTTTTTATAACTCTCAGCTGCTCTCTTTCCACTGGCCGGGAAAACATTTGCCAGATGTGAATTTAAAAAGTTAATAGATGTACTTTCAGAGGCCAGGGCCATGAGATCCGCATAATAACTTACCAGGTCCATAATGGAGCCCCAGTCCGGTTGTAATTTAAACACTGTGCATTCCGTACCAATTTTAGGCTGTAAGATTCCTTTCAGTAGGGGATTAGAAATAATTAAATGTGTGGGCTGTCTATACACATCATAGCCATACAAGGCCCCGGCCTGGCAGATAGGGCCGAATTTATCAGTATAGACAACTCCAATAAACCCCCATGCATACAGAACAGAAAGGAAATAATCCCTGTTGAAACTTTCCGGAAGATTCCATTTAAAAACACTTGTGGCAGTCTGGAAAAGATATTTTTTAAAAAAGTTTTGCAGCGCTGTATTTTTGACATGCACTGTAGAAGGTGAAAACCCCTGGTTATAAGTGTTTATATAATCATATAATGCAGGGATCCCCTGGCCTATATTTTCCATATTTTCCTTATGGCTCCTTTCTTTTTCTTACCATATAATGTTGGATAATACCATGCTGGCGTTTCTGGAATTATGTATGGCTCCACGGGCGGTTCCGTTATCGGATCCGGAGCATCAGGGCCAGTAAAATAATCGTACCAATAGCGCGCGTTTTCTTTTCTGTACTGCATATCTGTTTCGTCTCTGTCGTATCCTTTAGCCCAGGCCTCTGCCAGCGCCTCCGGAATAGCTGTAGATGTAGCGTAATTAGCAAAGCTGTATCTTACTCCGGCCACATCCACAGTATCAAAGAATCTGGACTGGCCCTGCATGTCTGAGGCCCTCTCTGAGTTAATCCGTTTACACTGACCCCAGCCATCATACCAATTATAATGATTTACAATTCCCCGCGCAACACAATAGGCTTGCTGCAAATAATTCACTGTTGTGGTTGTACTCCACTGGCAGAGGCCCAGGCCATAATCATATGTGGCCGGATCCTGGTAATAGTCTCCGAAAAAGAATTGCATTACATAGTTAGGCAGCTGTGTCAGATCCTCTGCATTATCCGGTAATAAGTTCCGGTTGTATTCTGCTATATAGGCAGGGTTAATTCCGGAATCATATTGCATGTTACCCAGGATCCCACAGATAGAATTCAATGTCCATCCCTGACTTTCAAAATATGATTTTACTGCATTAGCGTTTTGTTTTTGCATGTCTGTTATGTCGGACGTGTCTGTACTTCCTAAATAACTATCAGGGGAATTATAGAATAGACGATAAAAAGCCGGATTCGGAATCTCAGGCATTACCCTCCCTGTATAGTCTATTCCTGTAGGGCAAGCAACAAGTGTTAAATAGCTGGTTCTCAGAGGCGAATCATGTACTCCGGAGCCTCCATATCCTCCGGACTGCATAACACCCAGGCCGATACCGGTATATATTGCTACATGGTCCACGTCTCCTATACCGTCTCCATATCCGTAATGGTTAGGATCTGCTGCCGGATCATCGTCAGGGATCACATGAAACATATACATACCTGGCAGCAGCTGCCCGTATTTCTGCCGGGCCTCTGCTACAGTTCCCTTCCACAGCATAGCGGAGCTGCGCCACATGGCGTTGGATCCCTGCGACAGATTCGACAGTCCGCATGTTCTCCGGACAAGGTTTGTAAAATGTGTGCAGTCATAGTTTTGATATGTGAGCCCTCTTCCGGCATAACTATATGCAGCCTCCGAAAAATAGGGACCGGAAACAACAGGCATAATTACACCTCACTCAAAAAAGAATCCGTCAGTCATATAATTTTCAATGGCCTCTTTTTCTGAGCTGTAGCAGGAAAATTCTGCGTGAGCCTCCACGCATTTAATATAGCCAGGTAAAGTGTTTATAGTTTTGCTTTGCATTAGTGGCCTGCCCAGATGGTTATTATCTTCCTCCACCAGAGGCAAAAACTGATATCTGATAATAGGAGGGATTATCGTATATAGTTTGGATCCATCCACGCCAGTGGACCGTATCTGAGGGGAAAGAGCAGCTGCTGCGTTGGCAACATGTCCTATTGTGCCTCCTGTAAACAGTCCGGCAATATCTCCCACTATCTGAGCAGATTCCGCAACAGCTGTTAAATAATCACCCTGGACCTGAGCGAGCTGGATAGGCACGCCCAGCACCCCGGAGGCGGTTGCAATAATTTCATTACCACGCCCAGCCTCGGTATTAGCAGCATTGTTATTAATGGTAACGTATAGCTCAGCTTTTCCGTTTATAGTATCCATGCTTATTTCTATATGCATGTATTCACCCAGGGACCGGAAAGATGTGTCAATAGGAATATTACCGAAAGGCTGTATGTTTAGATCTATTCTTGTATATGGAGCATAGTTGACATATGCTCCCCTGACTATATCCGGATGATTGCGCAGCTGCACACATTGCCTTAAAACAACAGCTCCATGGTGCAGCAGATATCCTTCTGCAATGCTGGTATTTATAGCCCAGTATCCAACTTTAATTTGTTTTAATCCCTGTGTCTGAAAATACGTATAAGGGAAGGGATACCACATACAAGAAACAATATAATCAATGGGTTTTACAAAAGCCCGGGCCAACGTCTGGTCCATCTGGCTGGTAATAGTCTGCACAGAAGGAAAACCGATATCAGACAAAAATGTGTCAGATTGCAAATAATTCATAAATGTTTTTATCTGAGCGGGAGTCATAACATAGTAAGTTACCGCGCCTCCAAGCTGGCCCTCTGTGTCTGCGTTGCTGTCAATAATGCCCAGCACAAAACATCCGGAGCTTGACGGTTGATAAAACGGGAAAGATAAAGTATCACAGAATATATCTGAATTGACTGCTGTCGGATAAATATTATCTATGATATTACCATCATAATCAGCAGCTGCTCTTTCAACATATGCAACAGTATTTCCTATATAGTTTTTCCAGCTCGCCAGGTAGTCCTCTGCCATATATGCTATCCATGTAGTGATATTATATTTCCAGTCAGTAATAAAATAGTATCTGTTAAATGCAGGAATATATGCATATACATAATTGGAGGGATTTCCCTCCATCAAAAATTCTATTACAGGATTTTCAATGGAGCATTCGTTTTTCAATTCTCCGGATAATGCCAGCGTTACCGTTGTTGGCTGTTTTGTACTGTTAAGTTTTTTCACAAAACCCGAGTATAAATTTATAGTGAATGCCATATTTTATTAAAACCTCCTTTGTTAAAATAAGGGAAGGATTATTATAATCCTTCCCTTGTCCTGGATCCTGCAATTAGTCAAGCAGGAAAACAACGCCTTTTTCAGTGTTATCCGTAAAGCATTTAAGCATCATGTGATACCACAGTGTATTGTACCGGCCCCGGCCATTGATACCAGTCGGAATGATTTCCTGGTCAGTAATGGCCCAGCCCATTGCATCCTCATCGAAAAGAACAGCGAAAACGCCAGTCTTTTCGATAGCAGTCTGAGCAGTGATTACAGTTCCGTCTGTTCCGGTATAAGTGGGCTTGACGAAAATCTTGTCCGGCGAATTGATTCCCTGCCAGAAATTAACCGTTTCAACGTCTGCATATTTCAGATAGTTGTCATGGAAAGTATCTGCCAGTACGCGAGCATCAATCTGATAGCGGTCCTGGCCCAGCATGTACATTTTCTGCTTATCATATGGAGTATGGCGCGGGACGGGCTTGTTGTTGATGGTAGTCTGATACCGGATAGACATTTCTTTGAACAGGGATGCAATGCCCGCAATACGCGCGTAAACCCATTTCATAAACGGGCCGAAATTAGCAGGCTGCATTACTGTAGTACTGGTAAGAGTCAGCCCTGTGGCAGTATTATATTCAGTCAGCAGATGTACAACACGGGACGGATTATTTTCTGCCAGGATGCCTCCGATAAAGTTACTCACCATGCCCCGGGTAAGGTTTTCCTTTGCCAGTTCGATTTTATTGGACATGTCGGTTGTCATCATAGACAGGAACTGACCGAACTCCTCAGAATTCCGGAAAGCGGTTTTCAGCTGCGCCTCAAAAATGGTATAGCTGTCCTGGAAAACGGACTGGCCCAGGAAATTAGTCTGGAGGAATTCCCGCTTGTTAATTACCCATGGATCCACGCTGTAGCCGTTTCCTGTTTCATGGCCGGTCTGCGATGCATCATAGGTAACGGGCCATTTGAAAGCATCATCATCGGTCCAATCGGAGGCAATGATATTAAACTTGCGCATATACGCGCCCCACTGAGGCAGGGATTTTTCCAGGCCCTTCATGGAGGCAGAATAGGGACGGATAGAGAAGATAGTACGGGAAAGAACATTGGTCAGGGCGTTATAAATTACGTCCCTGCTTACGGAAAGAGCAGTCTGCGCGACAGAGATAAAATCTGCCTCCGTGGAAATTACAGACTGCCTTCCTGTGGCCTGCTGGACCAGGGCATTCAGAACAGTGCTGCACTGCTCAAAAGTAAGAGTATTTACGCTCATTTTTCAGAATCCTCCTTTTTAGTTTCGGCAGCAGGCTTTTCCTGCTTTTCCTTCTTTTCCAGTTTAGCAATTCTCTTTTCAAGCTCGCTAAACTTCTTAGCAGTTTCAAAATCCATTATGTTATCTCCTTTCCTTCATTTCCGGCGCGATGATAGAGGCCAGCGCCTGTTCTGCTGTCGGATTATTTGCCCCTCCCGGGAGCCCTGCTCCCGCCAGTGCATTCGCCTGGATAGCTGCTGTCAGCTTTGCCATATTTTTTGATACTTCCTGATTGCTTGTGAACAAATCACGAATCAGCTGCAAAGCATCTTTTCCAGGATCCTGCTCAGGCTGCTTTTCCGGCAGCTGTTCCGGCTGTTTCTCCGGCTGCTGTTCCGGCTGTTTCTCCGGCTGTTTCTCCGGCTGTTTCTCCGGCTGCTGTGGCTGTTGCTGTGGCTGTTGCTGCTGTGGCTGCTGTTGCTGTTCCTGCTGTGCAAACTGTTCAATCTGTTCCGCTGTGTATCCACCCTTTAGCAGTTCTAATCTCTGCTCAATCGTAATCATACTATTTCCCTCCTAAAATGTAAAGTTTCAATACTTCCAATGCCTGTAATGCTTTTTCTTTATCTGTCTGCTCTGGCTGATTGACAGCCAGATCTGTTCCCTGGTAGTTAATCATAAATGGTAAGCACACATAATTAAAACCTGATAATGCTCTGTAGCCTACTCCATTACGTTTGTTGGGTCCTGTTTTAATCTCTGTGCTGTCTCGGACTTCCCCGGGCTCTCCAGTATAAATACCAATATGTTTTGCGTTTCCCAGTCCATCATTATAACCGCGCTCGCGCTCGCCTCCGTCATTTACCCAGTGAATTACCCAGGCTCCCAGGGGGATACATCCGAAAACCTTTTTTGCCTCCTCTATGGTCCCTTTCCAGGTAAAGGCATTCCTCCACATGGAGTTTACACCCTTCCAATTATATACGGATCCGTCTGGTTTTCTTACTCCGCAATCTTCCAGCACTTTCTCCACAAAAGCCTGGCAGTCTAATTTTGAATAAGGGACCCCCGTATATTTTTCGGACCTGGCCTGATTGACGAATGCGAGATTGCTTACTTCTTTACTCATTTCCGATTTTATCAGTGAGCCTCTGCAAAGCAACAGTGTTATTATTTAGGGCCTGTGTCATTTCTTTACTCTGAGCAGCTGCCGATTCCGCAACGCTGGTTTTCAAATCGTAAATAGCATCTTTCAGCCCGGCCACTTCTTCCCTGTGGGCCTTGTTCTGTTTCATCAACATGATAAACAGCGCGACACAGCAGGCAATAGGAAATCCGAAATCCTTAATAAATGATACAATGTCAAAAGATTCCATATACATCCCTCCTAAATAAATAATGGTGAATAGCTTTTACGGCTGTGCGGAGCCGTGCCTGGCCTTCCGGGCCATCGCACCTGGCAAGCTATCCACCAGGATTATAATAATTCATTCGTTCCAATATTTCAAGAAAAGTTTTTCAGAAAGCACATCCTCAAAATCAATGCATCTTTCTATATACATGTCATAGTGATGCAGGAAACGATTCCTATATAATAGGATATCAGTTTCACTTGTTTTGAAAATCTGCTTAAATGTTCCGGCCCTGTGAGTAGTTGCGTATAGCCTATTCTGTGACTTGTGTTTATATATACACAGCTCGCCTATTATGCAGGCCGGTATATATTCCACCAGAGGCCGGGATTTTATATGCTGCCTCTCCACATTAAAATCATTAGCCAGGGCCATATTGGAAAATTCGGATCCATTTGTTAAATTGTACAGCACTGTCCGGCTTTTCTTTTTGCTGATAGGGGATCTGTGCAGCATTATCAGCTGAATGCCTCTCTTTTCGTCTGTCCATCTTTCGGATCCTCCCTTCTGCATCCTGTCAGCTATCCGGATCAGATTCAAATATTCAAATAATGGATTAGTTATATCATTAGCATTTGCCAGAAACAGGGCCTGTATAGGTTTTCTCCCTTTCAGCTCTCTATTCCTGTTCATTGTCTCATATGCATTCAATACAGCCTCTGCCTCATTAGCAAATAATCTTTCATGTTTCTCCGGAATGAATTCGTCATAAATCAGCGTGTCTATATCAGATGCATCAAAACCGCGCATGTTGGATATAGTAGATAAAGCGCAGCTGTATCCATGTATAATTATTTTATCTCCATCCTGAGAATAAAACATAGAGTTATATTTACTAACCTTTTTACATTCTACATTCCAGCCAAGATCTGCATTTAACGGTTTAAATACAGAAAACTCCGGTTTTGAAATTAAATCACACTGGCTCTGTGTTCTCCGCATTAACATAAAACGCCTATTGTTTTCCTTTGCATCTTTCAAGGCATCATATGTTTTCCCGGTCCCCCGGCCTCCGACTACAAAATTGAAGGGATACCCCTCATTGAGTATCCCTCCAATATTTACATAGCCGGAATCATAATAGATTTTCATGCAGAATAGCCAATATCACAGCACAGATATTCACGGCCATTTTTAGAAGTACCAGAGCCCACCAGGAAAGCCATACCGAATTCCTCACCCATCCCCTCAAAAGTGGAAATGATGTCAAAGAAATTCCGGATAAAGGTTTTGCTGTTGGTAGCATAGCGCACGCCCTGGACAGTCTCCACAGCCAGGACTTCCTGGACTTCATCCTTCTGGTTTACATCGTTGTACAGCACATACTTGGAGACGTTCAAAACCTCTCCCTTTGCATCCTGCATCTTGAGAATGCCGGATCCCTTTGTCATGCTGTAAATGTCCGCTGCCTTGAGTCCCTGAGTACTTTTCAGAATTTCCATTGTGTTTTCCTCCTTGTATAAGTTAGTGTATATGTTTTCGCAGGATTCCGGGTCCTGGCACAATTCCCTGGTAGCTCGCGCACAATTTGCCTGTGACTGAAACGATATTCAATTTCTGGTTGTTAGCACTCCAGGGCTCGCGCTCGCCGTATCTCCTGCGTAACAATATTATTACAACATTTCTGAGTTGTCAATGTAATTTTTGCTATATTTGATAATTCTATCATACTCCCCGGTAATGCCCAATGTATACGTTGAAGGTATAATACTAATGTTAGGAGTTATCTGGATATCGTGACCATCAACATTATAAGTTTTTATGGCCGGATCATCACTGTAAACAGAGGCAGTACCGCCAGCCTCCACGAAAACAAAACCGTCAGTAAAACTTTCAAGGCCGTTATACTTGTCAAGCTCCGCGCCTCCCTTGCTTTTATTAACTCCGGATATCGTTACATATGTTGGACCGTCCAAATGTTTCTTATAAGCATATTTTTTGGCGCCCATGGTCCGGAATGCCTGATAAGCATAGCCCGTATCCTTTTCATCCTCAGATTCAAAAACACCCATAAAATGCTTTTTGCCTTTAGGATCCACAGCCCAGGCTCCGGACTTTTTGCATTCTGCTATACGGTCCTTATTATATGCTGTAAAATTTGCCTCACCGATATATTTTATACTGTCTGTATCCGCATAGATAAAATGACTGTGTTTCTTTCCGTTTTCATCCCTGGCCTCTACTATGTCAATACCCAGCTCCAACATTTTCCGGCTCCATGCTGTCACCCAGCAACCCCACTGGTAACACAAGAATGCTTTTTTGTTATTCTCTGACAGCAGCTGCTCTTTTGTCTTGCTTTTATCCGGATCCCAGTCTCCTATCATCTGAAAAACTGTACTGAATTTAACCGGATCCTGTGCCATCATTCCATCTAATACAGGCTATTAAGTAAAGCTTTTGCTTTATCGTAATAGACCTGTTTTCCTTCCACCCCCTTTAGCTCTGTTTTATCACGATAATATTTTATTACCAGATCTATGAGGCTCTGAGGCAGCGGTTTATAGGATGAATACCAGCCATCTAATATAGCAATGTCAAAATTATATTCCTTCTGTAAAATCCACAAATCAACGTCAGTGATAGTCGTTTCCAGACTGGCAGCTTTTAATATTCTGCCGTTGTCCTCATGGTAAAATATTTTCTCACGCTTCCGGCCCCTGGGCTCCCGGCACAGCTCCACCTTTTCAATATTCCTGCATTTATCTGTTGTTAGGTATGGAATAGGCCAGTACGGATCCTTTAGCTCCACATGCTCAAGCCGCACCCGTAATAACAGGGCCTTGTTGCGAATACTTATACATCTTGCTATATACTCTATATTCAGATATGGCTCCGGGATCCTGGTAAATGGAGACATAGGATATAAATTATTGACTATTACCGCCGGATAGCTGCTGCTGCGATCCGCGCTGTGGACGTTGTATATTGTATCGCAACTGTAAAACCGGGAGGCATGGCAGTTCCCTCCCCGGAATGCCTCCCGCAACGCCTCATACAGATCCAGATCCGGGAGCATGTTAGCAATAGTTGCATGATGGTTCCCACTGTTCCTCATGGCCTGTTTAGCATCCCTCCGGACATATCCTGTCGATGTGAGCGGGATAGTCTGCAATGTATCTCCGTCCCGGGCCATCTGTGCATTTACTGCTTCTACAAGGCCCTGCACATCATTTATACAGTATTGCAGTTCTCTCTCTGTTAATTCCGTCCAGGGATACCTGAGCAGCTTATAATTAAACTCCTCCCCTGACAGCTTTTGATGTTTTACGTTATATTGTTTAGTAAAATATTCCAGGCCTAAATTAGTCAAAAGATAGCTGCATCTGAATTCAAAACAATTAAACATATCAAATTTCAATACTTTCCGGGAGGATACCGCAAAAACCTCAGAGGGCATAAAACTATATATGGCCTTTAAAAACTGTATCTCAAATGAGGCGTTATGTATATAGCAGACCAGCCACCTATCAGCCGGCAGGGCCGACTTTATTTCCTGCATCAGCCCAGCCAGCTCCTCCCAGGTCCGGCCTATTACAGTATGATCCTCTCCGAATTGCCATTGCCAGATATACATTATTGATTCCTGTATATCCGGTAAGTATGTTGTTTCAATGTCAAAAGCAGTTGTTATTCCCATATAATGCCTTATTTTATCCTGGCTTTTCCCGGGATTCCCTTTTCTATTTTTCAGTAAGGGAACAGATTTAAAAAATTCCTCCGGTTTAAAATCCGCACATTTTATAACCATATAACATTACCATCCAAAAGATTTTATATATTTATCCATGTTTACAGCTGTAAACTTTCCGCGATGATTATTTATAGCCGTTGTCAGTTTATCCAGTTCGTTAGCATGGTCCAGGAGCTTTTTTAATCTCTTGCTATTGGAAAGAAATAACTTGCTGGCCGGATCTTTCTCACCCTTATTTATTGCCAGTGATGCATCAGCAACAGCCTTTAAATCTTTAGAATCATAGAGCTGTTTTATTTTACTTTTCCGCACTTTTTCCAGCACTTGAATAAAGCGCGGATATTCTGCTGGAGTTATGCTGATTCCTGACTGTTTAAATGTTTCTATGGTTTTCCGCATTGTCTCTTTCTGTCCGGCCAGTGTACTGGTTTTTGCTGAAAGGAATCTGTACAGCTCATTCATAGCCTGAGGCAGATCCCTTTCATCTATATCTTTCAGTTTAGGGAACCCCTCCGGCCTCTCCTGGATATACTTAGAAAAACCAAAACCGGCCTCCTGGATCCTCTTTATACGTTTCTGTGCTGTATCGCGCATCCTGGTATATTCAGATCTGAGAGCTATCATATCATCCCTGGTAGCCATGTTAACGTAATTTTCCAGGGCCTGAGTTGTGTATTGCTGCTCCGGAAGGTTAAAACTAAACCGGCTGGCCCGGATCCTCTTAGCCATATTATCTTCTCCTCACCTTTCCGCAACGAAGGCATCTATACCAAGTGGTACCGTCATTGCAATACTGTGCATAAGGCAAGCGCTGCCAGATATGGCCCAGCATCAGGCATTTCAAGCAAAACCTTTTCATTTTTCCCTTACCTCCACTCCCAGGCCTGACAGATAGCTTTTTATAGCGCTTGCTATCAGCTGTGACCTATTAAAATCATGCTCCTCACAAACATTATTCAATACTTCTGCCAGCCGGTCCGGAAGGGATACTGTAATAACGGTAGTGTTACCAGCCCTCATTATAATTCACCTCCATTAAAATATTATCTAACCTTTCATCAAGGCATGTTTCCATTATTACAATGCTCTGCGCATCTGTCAATAATTCATCATTAAAAGCGCATCTGCAAATGAGCTTCACCAGCTCCCGGGCCTGGTATAATGGATAATTCACCAGAGACAGCAGCCTCCGCATATAAAACATATATTGCTTGGAATAACTGAAAGTCCCTTTAATTACAAATTTAATTTCACCGGAAAATAACAGGTCCCTGATGTCTTCTTGTTGCTTACTCATCATTATTCACACTCCCATTCATGACCTGTCGGAACCGCAAAATAATCACCATCCTCATTGGAATAAATATCATACTCCATCAGATCATCTATGCAGCCCTCTGTACCCTCATACTGATACCGTAAATCAGATAACACCGTTTCCCTGGTAGTAAGCTCGCATTTTCCATAAAATAAAACTTTCATAATAACACCTCCTCACTTATTAACCGGAAAAGCTCTAATCATGTCAATGACAGCCTGAGTAGCATTACAAGTATCCTCCATCAAGGAAACAACCTTTTCCCTATCTTTTCCCTGGTAAAGCATATCTCCTTCATCTGAATCCAGTAAATACTTATCAACCACAGTAAAACCACAAGAGCTTGCATACACGCACCGATAAAGATCATTCACCCCATCAAAGAAATTAACAGCCCACTTCCGCATATTATTGCCTCCTGGTTT
>OCTX014551715.1_pt1 | contig 14822 bp, 10 predicted proteins | sample 1539691 | NCBI WGS metagenome assembly OCTX01 (sample SAMN02144231, study PRJEB22623) | gut metagenome | biome: sheep rumen | host: Ovis aries | place: New Zealand | reverse complement strand
AAGGAACTGCAAGTGGCGATTGTTGCAGAGTATGAGTTTTGGTACAATGATTATGAACAGCCACTGTCATTCCAACAATTTGAGAAGAACCACTTTTCTAATTTTGCCGACAATATCATAGGTCTTCTGGATTTTGCCAACCATCAAGTATTCATGGATGAGAAAGGTAATAACCTACGTGGTTTTGTAAGGATGAGGGTTATGAAACATAAAGGAATCGTTTCTTCAAATAAAGAAAATGTATTTCACAAGATGCACCTCATGTGCAGAAGTGATGAACGTGCTGCCCTTTATGAAGACAAGATGACCAGCAATAACGGAGTGAAGGCTTTCATGGGTGGATTGAATAGTGAAGAAAATCCCTCGGAAAGGAATAGTGATCTTTTTTGATATTGTCCATGTCATCAATACAAGTTTATCATCATGACAAAGAATCTATGACTTATAAAGACATTATCATAATATCAAAAACAAGTAGACAAAGGAATGTAAAAGACAAGTATTCGTAGTTTTACAACCCAAAAACATGAGAATATGAAGAAGGTAATAACTTGGCTGATAGTGGGAGCTGCCATCTTCACGATGGGATGGTGTTATACTAGCGAGGGACGCATTAAAGATGACGATAGGAATGACTCTATCTGTCCAAGATGCAAAAGCGATAGTATTGCAACAATCATGTATGGTCTCTTGTCTGAGGGGGAAATTGCAAATCCTGATTCTTTTAGAGAAGAGATGAGAAAAAGACGGATGATTGCAGGAGGATGCGTTGCTGGCCCCGAAAAATATTCTTGTTATAAATGTGGTTATAGGTGGCCCCGGTATTTCAGTGAGTAATAATCATTAACATCGAAAAGTATATGTATATAATCATTATTTTAGCTTATTGGATTGCTTCTTGTATTGCAGTCTATGTAATCAGGAGAGGAAGAAGGAACACTTCTGGTAGTAACACATCCATTTGGGAACACATTGTTCTCATCTTGCTTAGCCCTTTGGCATTACCTATTGTTGCCATTGTATTGTTATTGCACAAATGCAGGAATGCATATTATACGAATCGCCCCAGGCCAATCCCCAAAAGAATGAGGAAATACCTTAAACAGGATTGTGTTTTAGACGAAAACAAAACAACGGTATCTTTGTCAGAATACAATTATAAGCATGGGACTAACTATAGCCTGGAAGATGTCTATGGCAAGAAATACCTTGCTTCTTTATCCGAAGATACGAAAGGAAAGATCATGGAAGAATCTGCCAGTTATGGCAAATTGACAATCCAGGAGAATATTCCGCAAACACCTTGTACTACTGCTGCAACAGCTTTAGGGAGAGGCATTGTCGATGGCGATTTTTCGGAATTTGTAAAACTACTCAGTGAGCAAGTTGTTCATGTAAACTATCAGAGAGAAAGCATTTCTGGAAAAGATGAAATTATAAAATACTGGAAGGGATGGCGAAGCCGCTATGTCGAAACGAAGAAAGCCACAAAGTTTGAAGTTGTTCATTCCAACTATTATTCCGATTCGTGTTTGTTGTTGGGAAGCATGGTCGTCCTGTTTCTCATAAAGGAAGGACATGTCACAAGAACGCTCTTCATCCCACGGTTCTTAAACAGGATGGTAGGTCATCATGATGACATGCTAGACTTTCCGTTTGATTTGAATAGTATAATGCCCTGTCTTACAAAGGTTGAGACCCTTTCAGAGGTTGACGATGATGAGAAAAAAGAGAACCGGATTCCGTGCTTGACATGTGGTATGCCTTCGGAAAAGTTGGGATGGTATAGTTCTCTTTTTAAAGCAGGATTTCATGGTTATAGTGGCATTGTATCCGTGTGCCCTCATTGCCAAAAGGTAGTTGAGTATTATCCATCGATTCGTATTCGATATGCTGAGCCCGTTGATCAGGAAAATACGAATTTCCCCATTCCACATCAAAACAACAAAAAAGATTATAGCCCAAAGCTATATGGAATCAGGAACTTTGAGAATAGCGATCCGTTAAAAGGGACAAAATATGTAGCGGACTTATCTGGCAAGAATAAAGTTGCAGCAGAAGAATCCGACTGGGGCATCATCTTTACCATGGGTCGGCAAGATTTAGATAAGATAAAGAACTGTTATCTTAGAGCATTGGAAGATGGAGTCTACGAGGCCGCCAACAATCTTGGTATAATTTTTTCCAACTTTGAGGGCAATAGTGTAGACGGAATCAGAATGTTCAAGAGGGCAATCGATGGCGGCTCTCACAATGCCATGCTCAACATGTTTACCATGCTTTGGAGTGATGGTAGGTACCAAGAGGCTGTTGATTTCCTGGCGCAAGTCAGGAATCATCCTTCACCTTCATTGAAATGCCTTTGGAACTATGCCTTTTTCATTTTTATGGGTGAAGATTATCCCCGCAATCCCGTCAGGGAAAAATCTTCCGACAAGGCCATCGAGATCCTATATGAAATATTGGGTAAACGAGACAACCCACTATACAAAAGTGACCAAGATGTGTTCAAGAACACGGAAGCCTTCATGGAATACATCTATACCGGAAATATCTTTTCATCAAAGGCAAAAGATTATCATTGGCGGATAAAGGTCAACTCTGACTCTTTGATGGCCAAGGGCCGAGACGCTGTTTTTACAGATCTTGATGCCCTTTCCTTGGATGACGGATGTCATATGTCATTACGCTATGCCGACATCAACAAGAAAGACGCAGGTTCATATTTCTACATATACAATGAAAAGAACGAAGAGGACAATGATATCCTGAAATACATTCATGTTGAAGAGACATCGATGGGCTTGTGGCAAGTCTACCTGCTCATGAACACTTCAAAAATCGCACCGGCTGGTGCTGGCTATGATGATGAGAAGACTTATGTCTTGACAGGCAAGGAACTATATGACATAAGACCATTGTTGTTTTATAGTCTAAGAGACCTCCTCCGGCAAAACTATCTGTATCCTTCTATAAAAATTGTAAAAGGACCAGAGGGTATAACTGGCCATGTGTTTTGCTGTTATTGGAGTAACTATGAAGGACTTGTCAGGGAGGAGACAAAAATTCACATCCTTAATGGGAAGGTTGACTCCTATGGAACTGTTGGCAAGTTCATCATGTATAAGTATTATGGAACAGACTTCTAATTATCGTATAATTATGTTCAAAAGATTATTATCGGAAAGACGTATCAACAGTAGGTAAGCTGTTGATACGTACCGATTTTATTTCTTCTTTGTATTATTGTGACGTTTTGAATAGACCTCAAGAACTAAAAGCCAAATAATTCAGGATCCCACCCAGAACCAGGATAATCTCCATACTTGCCATCTGTCATGGCATCCCACGCATCTTCATAAGTCCATTCATGATCTCTATAGTGATAATCGTCACTTTCATCGACTAAAAAATCTCCATAGTTTTGAATAAGAAAATCCTTCGGGAACCATTGGCATTCTTGGGGGTCAAATATATTCCTATTGTTTTCTACAGGGACGAGATTTCCATTGTCATCAAAAGTATAATAATGAATGATCAGATTTCTACTTTCAATGTAATTAGGTGTGTTTTTATATTTATGGGGGCCTTTACAGTGTTCAACTGATGCTACATATATTTTACCGTCCGGAGATTTCTTTGTGATGGCATCATAAGACGCTGTATATAATCCACGTTCATCATAAAAGCCTACTTTTCCGTCCCTCCTGTATATCAAATGTGCATAATCAATCATGTCAACTTCGTTAACATAAGCAGTCCATGCAATTTCCTTGCTCTCATTTAACTTTAGAATCATTACTATAGAATCATCTATATATAAGTCATCTGGCATTATGCATACATTAAATATAAGATCTTGCTTAGAATAAAATTCATCCATTCTTTCTGGAGAGTCAAATCCTCCCAGGATATGCTTAGGGACAATATATTGATCTCCATGGTAGTTGTATAAATATATAAAACCACTTTTATAGTGAGAAAGATCTACACTATACCTGAAAAGACATTCAGAAGGAATAAACCTCTCAACATCTTCCACAGAGTCAAACCTATGCCATTTTGGCATTCTAAAGAAGCCATTCCCATTACTGATTATCGATTTGAATTCCTTGTCTAAAACCAAACATTTTGACTTTTCAAAATTAAGTCTTATTTTAGAAATCGAGTAAGTGTTGTCCTGGAGGTCTTTTTCTTTCTCCTCATAATATTCATATGATGTGCCAAAATAGAATTCAAATGAGTGGTAGCCAATAGAAAGGTAGTCGTAACCGCCAATCAACAGAGTTCCCTCATTATCATAAAGATCTCTTTTCCCTTCAATGCCATAATATCGTTCATTCTCCCACAATGAGTCATTCAAAATATAGTCAGCATCTCTAATACATTCAATAAACTTATCCACAAGACGAATAACATCATATTCAAAATCTATAATTAATGCACATTTTTCGTCAAAACACCCCCACTTCCCTTTTTTCTTTGCTTTAATATAGAAATGTCTCTCTGAATTTTCATAATAGTCGACAAACTCTATATCATCATATAAGCAGTGTATAGCTTCAAACAATCCATTAATTGAAAGAACTCCATATTTGTTAGTATCCCTATCCTGTATAATACGACAGGGAGTGTTTAGGAAGGCACTACCGCAAAGTGGTGAATAGGTTTCCGAAGGTTTTCTTTTTAAATGATTCTTTATCAAAACCGTACCATCCATTTCTGCAATTCCCCATCCTCCGTCCTTATAGAATTCCATTTTATCCAGATATTTGTCAGATAGCATGCACTCTTTAAAATCGACTATACTTCCAGCAGGAATTCTTAGATGTTCTCTATTTCCTAAGATAATGTCAGCTTTTGATTTCAAATAATCAAGGAGCGAGCGATAGATTTCTCTCTTATAATAATCAGGCTCTTTTTTTATACCATAAAGAGGCCTTTTCCTGTATCTCCTCGGCCTTAAATCATCAAGATGATCTTTATCACATTCAAACTGAGCAAATTCGTCCATCAGTTTTGTAAACTCAGGGTTTCTAGAAAAAAAATTATAGAATAATCCTGCTGAATTAAGAAAGTAGAATTCCTTTTCTTCCTTCCCCCAATAGAGACCGGTCAAATCATAGTTGTCTACAATTCTTTTTACAGCTGAACAAACTTCTTCAGCTGGCAGCTTGTCAATGAGTGATTGATATTTGAACATAAATATTGGATCTTTTTATTTATACAACATACGACTTGATTATGATAGTCTAATCTATATTCCATTCATTACTTGGGTCATTCTCTAACGCATCCCTATAAGCATCCTCCAACTCTTCAAAACTCCATCCGCAACTTTTCCCGTTGTCTTGTTCATAATAATCATCAACATATTCACCATCACAATAAACGCCCATCTTTTCTAAGAAATCATCAGGGAACCATGATATATTGTTAGGATTAAAGGTTTCCCAATTGTCTTCAAGACGTTTTGGGGCATCTTGCATGCTTACCAAATAGTATTGAATTAGCTTTCTCTTGCCTTTTAGAAAATTGGGATTTCTTTCCATCTCCTGTGCCTCTTTAGCAGACAATCTTACTATTTTAGCCGCAAAAAGGTTCCCATGTTCATCAGAGTCTTTACTAATGGCATCATAGGATGTCATTTCTAACCCTGTTGAATTCAAAAAGCCAACTTTCTCATCGATTAGAACTAATTCAGGATGACTCCAGCCATAATAATCACCAACAGCCTTTCTCCATTCTACATGACCATTGTCATTAAAAAAAGTGATATTTTTTTTAACTTCAGTTTCATAACATGGTAAGCCGTCAATGATCTCAGCGTTTTTGATTTCGGTTTCTTCAGAGACAATATAATTGTTCAGTACTTCTAAAATTTTACCATTCACTATACATGAAGAAGGTATTTCTTCAAGAGAATCAAGTATTCTCCCTTTTATGCAGAATTTTTCTTCACTAAGAAAAATGTTGAAGTCTTTATCAAGGATTAAACACTTCGCCTCATCATAGCAAGTATAATATTTATCGATTTTAAAGTCTCCTACATCATACGGAGTTGGCGTCTTATATGTGTCAAAGTAAAACAAATAAAGATTATATCCTTCGAGATAATTGAATTCTGTATACCCACCAAGTATTAGGTGCCCATCAAGATCATAGAGGTCTTTAGTACCATCGAATATGGTGTCCCATCCACCATCTCCATTATCATGATGTTGCAGATGGAAGGTGCCATATCTTCCGCATTCAATAAATCCTTGATTGAATTCTATCGTTTGGTATTTGAATTTAACTATTTTCTTGCCACGATCGTTGTAGCATCCCCATAATCCATTTTTGGACAATGCCCTGAAAGCAAAAATATAATTGCCATCGCGCATTCCTTCCATGCTTTCAATTTTGTACTTACACGGCAGCAATTCTTTTAGAGGATCAATTGAAATGATGCCCTTTAGCCCAGTGTCTCTGTCTGTAGATACATACAACTGATTCGTTACATAGCTACTAATAATAGGATGGAATAGTGGATGACTATTAGAAGCCTTGGTGATTAGATGATTGCTAATCAGCACCACACCATTTTGGTCGACAACTCCCCATCCACCATCATGATGAAATTCAATTAGATTGCCATATTCAGAGTGCTCGTAATTATCAATATCGATGTGACTTCCCACTTTGAATCTATGATTTATCCTGTCTTCTCTTCTTTCAATAGCCATCGGTTCAATTTTTCGCAGAATGGCAGTATAAATATTCTCCATTTCAAGCCTTATTTCTGTGTCCTTGTTCAAATCTAGATTATCAAAGGAATTAGACCAGTCCAAATCAAAGGAATCTTCGTCAAATTGTTTTTCGCAGTCTTTTTCTTCTATTATTATCTCAGCTCTTTCTTGTAGAACTTTATTAATATTATTGAAGTTATTTGTACATTTTGCCAAAATGGCACTTGATTCCGTAGGATGAAAGAAACTTTCTGTTTTATCATATGACTCAATCATATGATAAATAATAATATTCAAATCCTCTTTGGTGATAAAACTTTCTATAATATAATTTGCAAATGTATCTAAATCCATCAAGCTCACGGGGATGGAATTTAGTTTCTTCCCATCCGAAGTATATCGCACCCCTAATTCATCTTTAACACTATTAAGATTCTCTTCTTTAGTTGTGCCTGTTTGCAATTTATAATCTTTTTCTTTCATATTCATATAATTAAAAAGGTAAATCATCTACAGAGCCTGAGTCTTGGGTAGGCGGTATGATTTGTGACATAGAAGATGACGCAGGTGTTGGACGTGCTGATGGAATAATAGGCTTTCTTCCTTGACTAAGCAAAATGCCGCAATCTGCATTAGGATTCTCCTGCTTCAATCGTTCAAAGTCATCTATTGAAACAAACAGCCTTGATTTCCTATTCATTTCCTTGAACTGGCGTGTTATACTTTCCTCATCATTGAAGGTTACCACCCATAAATACTGACATCCAGCCGTATAGTTTGTACATCCATACACACGCCATTTGGTTCCATTCTTGTTTTTTCCTTCGGAGATAGAACGAAGATTACCGTTTCTACACCATGGGCATTTCATTGTATCTTTTGAAGGAGATTTGCCATCCCGTGCTTTCCTTATGTCTGTGATAAAAAGGGATGGGCATTTGTCTTTATAAAGTACATACGCATGTTTCTTTGCCCTAGTTATGGCGACATAGAAAAGGCGACGCTCTTCTGCAAATGGAAAAGCCTCAGGTTTACTTAAAACATATCCAAGTATTGGGTCATCACTAACTTTCGATGGAAATCCGCTGCCGTCCTGACTACAATTAACCAAGATAATATGGTCAGCTTCAAGGCCCTTCGCAGAATGGATGGTATTATATGACATTTCTCTTCCGCCAATACGAACCTTGGTAACATTATTTTGGCGATCACGTTCAATGACACAATTCAAAGGTATAAAATCAGTATCATTATGATACCTTCCAACAAGCATAATCGACTCTTGCTGATTGATACCTTTGATAATTGATTTAACATGGTCTAACTGTGACCCTTCTTCACTCTGGTATTCCACTAAAGTTAATAATGTTTGTCTGTTATTGTCGCTGGACTGTACTACCTTTGGGACTTGGAACTGGTTTCGTAAGATAAAATCAGAGGAAAGCTTGATTAGTGGTTCTCCGAACCTATATGTTTTTTCTATCTTGCATTTCTCTGTATAACCGAAATAATCCTCAAAACTATTGAACAAAGACAAATCACTACCAGAGAAACGGAAGATGGATTGCCAGTCGTCGCCCACACAATAGAGTTTAGTCAATGGCTGCTTTCTTCTAAGGGACTGTAAAAACCTGAACCTGTCTACGGAAATATCCTGAAACTCATCAACAAGTATCATATCATATTCTTTTTTATAGAGTCCGGCATCACAAATATCAGTTGCCTTAAGGATAAGGTCTGTATAATCCATCTGCTTTTTTTCTGCCAAGTTCTTCTGATACTCGTTATACATCGGCATAAATATCTCATAGAGCATAAACCTTGAACGCTCGATAAAGTCTGGACGGTTGAACTGTTCTTTCTTTATGGTTTCTAAAATGCTCTCAGGAGTACTACGGTTTGACTTCATCAAGGCAATAAAAGTAGAAATTAACTGCAACAGGGAATTTTCCATTTTTTTATTGCGCTTAACGAGTCTTTCAAACTTCTCCTCCTCAGTCAGTGGTCGCATGTTAATGTGATACCGCTTTAACTGTTCTGCAAGATTCTGGAAAATAGTGCCATCATGGAACATAGCACTGGTCGTCTCAAGAAGCGGTATGTTATATCTTTTAGTGATATTTCTTTTCCATAGAATACTCTCGTTATACCTCTTATTAGCTCCATCATACCCTCCTTCTTGTCCAACACCGAACCAGGAAGGGACATTGCCGTTTACATCAATTCCAAAATGTTCAAGAATCAGATAATAGCTTCGTCCGCAATAGTCAAAATAAATGGTAAAGTCGGGACGATATTGACGTTTGAATTCTGTTGCAGTATCATGCAGGAATCGTTCTTCATATCGGAAGGAAACATCATTCATTGAGAGGAAGGTACAAATTTTCTTCTCTTCCTCGCTTCGAGTAAATATGATTTTCCCGTCCATGTCTAGAAATGGAGCTTGAATGCCATATAAAGCCCGATCCTTTGCATAGGCATCTGGTGTCAGATACTCATGTTCATTTTTAGTTAATGAACTCTTTTCCGTAAGGAATGAGTTGATTGCCGCTTTGTAGTCTGGATTGGTGTCGATTAGATGATAGAAACACTGAAGCATCAAGTTTTTTCCACAAATTGATGGCACTTCTTTCGTTGTTTCAGCTAAAATTCTAAAAGCTAAGCTGTGGAATGTGTGACATTCGAGCCCTCTTTGTGATAATGCTAATCGTTGCGACAGTTCACTTGCAGCTTTCGTCGTATATGTAAGTGGCAATATTCTTACAGGATCAACATGTTTCTTTTCTACTAAGTATTTGATCTTACCAACAGATGTTGATGTCTTGCCGCTTCCCGCACTACTAATAACGAGACAATTATCTTCCAACTTGACGATAGACTCTCGCTGTTGCTCATCAAGAGGATACTTAAGCACATGATCGAAGAAATCTTTGTTGTCTCTCAGCTCTTTGTTAACGAAGTATTTATTATGTTGTTGTCTAAGATCCTCCAAATTGTGCAGATATTGTTTCTTTTGAGGGTATTCATGACAGAACACACTGTCATAGTATTCTTTATAAATAAACTTTTGGCACTCACTATTAACGGTGTTTTTCATCTTTTCTTCTAGTGCAGACGCCGTCTTTAAAAAACCTTGACATTCCGAGTTTGTGAAATAATGATACGGCAAGAAATACGGTCTTATCTCATCAGAAAAGTTCTCTGCCATCTCAAAGAAACTTATCATTCTTTCAATGATTGACTTGCTATTGTCTGCAAGGAACCACTTGCTTCTATTCGTTCTCAATAATTCTATGGCATCAGAGAACTTTGTACCTATGTGAGATTCGGTTTCACAGTAATACTCCAAACTATTACAGTTCTTCATGTAATAATAGACAAATTTATATCCTTCTTGCCTAAGATACTTAGCTTTTTGGTAAGTATATCGTTTTAGGCAAACCAAAGATACACATATAATTGTTGCTATAATTATGTACATAGAAAATTCTGTTATTATTGAATAATTTGTTGTATTGGTAAAAGCACCTTCAATGGTCTCCAAAATGTCTTTCGACTTAAGTCAATAAGTCTTTTTTATCTACTTTCAAAAGTGTCGCTATCCTTTCCAAAGTATAGAGATCTGGTTGCGAAGCGTTTGTACACCACTTTGAAACTGTGCAAGTGTTCTTACCCAGTTGTTCTGCCAGCCATTTACCCGTTTTTTTCTTTTCCACAAGAACGAGTTTGATTCTATTTAGGTCTTCCATGTCAAAAGGGATTATGAATTCAACGCAAATTTATTATATTTTATTCATAATTCAAAGCCTTTTCTTGTTTTTTTAAGATTAAAGTGCAAAAACTTTGTGTATTTGGACATAAAAGTGACAAAACCAGACATTTAGGTGACTTTACTTTCGAATGAAAGATATTATTATAATAATATGTTTTATTCTTTTGGCATTACGTATAAAGAAGGTAACTTTGCCTAAATACTTTATAAAGTTTTGCCGATGATAGTTTGCATAGCAGAAAAGCCCAGTGTGGCACAGGATATTGCCAATGTGATAGGAGCGACAAAGAAATGTGCTGGTTATTTTGAAGGCAATGGTTATCAGGTGACATGGACCTATGGCCATCTGTGTTGTCTCAAAGCCCCAGAAGAGTATAATGATCAGTGGAAGCACTGGTCGCTATCTTCCCTGCCTATGATACCAGTAAAATTTGGAATCAATCTTATTGCAGACTCTGGCGTTAAAAAGCAATTTGCCATCATAAAAAAGCTATTTGCGTCAGCTGATATGATCGTCAACTGTGGTGATGCCGGTCAGGAGGGAGAACTCATTCAGCGATGGGTTATGCAGAAAGCACAAGTAAAATGTCCTGTCAAGCGGCTTTGGATTTCCTCATTAACTGAAGAATCCATCCGTACAGGATTCACTCATCTAAGGCCACAAAAGGATTATGACAACCTCTATATGGCAGGCTTGGCACGAGCCACAGGTGACTGGCTACTTGGAATGAACGCAACACGTCTTTATACCTTGAAATATGGAGGAAAGGACCAGTTGTTATCCATTGGGCGAGTCCAGACTCCGACCTTGGCGTTGATTGTTAGCCGCCAGAAAGAGATGGACACCTTCAAACCAGAACCCTATTGGCTTCTGACGACCCATTATCGTGGATGTGCGTTTCAGTCCGAAGAAGGTAAGTATACTGATAAGGCAGAAGCTACGAAAGCCTTGTCATTAGTACAGAGCGAAACATTCCATATCGAAGGGGTAACACACAAAAAGGGGGCAGAAGCGCCACCGCAGCTCTATGACCTAACATCATTGCAAGTCGATTGTAACAAACGATATGGATATACAGCAGAAATCACGCTGAATACCATACAAAGCCTTTATGAGAAGAAACTGACCACCTATCCACGTGTTGATACCCGTTACCTTAGTGATGACATCTATCAGAAATGCCTGGGAATCATGCAGGGCTTGTCAACACGTTACAAGGAGGCCATTTCACTATTGTCAAAGCCATTGAGGAAAAGTCGCAGAGTCTTCGACACAGAAAAGGTTACGGATCACCATGCTATCATACCAACAGGAAAGCCTGCATCAAGCCTTTCCGATAGGGAACAAAAGGTCTATGATTTAATCGTCAGACGTTTTATCTGCAACTTCTATGAAGATTGTACATTCTGGACAACAGTTGTAAAAGGCCATTCCGGTATCATCCAATTCAAGGCTATAGGAAAAGAAATAACCAGGAATGGCTGGAAGGAAATAGTTGCCAACGTCGATGAAGATGATTCCGAAGAGAAGGAAGCCCTTCTCCCCAAGTTTACAGAGGGAGAACAGGGACAACATACCCCGGAATTGAAAGAAAAGCAGACCTCGGCTCCAAAGCCCTATACAGAGGCCACGCTACTCCGTGCAATGGAGACAGCAGGCAAATTTGTGGAAGATGAAGAATTACGTTCAGCCTTGAAACAGAATGGAATAGGAAGGCCTTCTTCAAGAGCAGGAATAATCGAAACCCTCTTTAAGCGGCAATATATTATCAGGCAGAAGAATACACTCATCCCATCTCCCATAGGCATCGCACTTATTGAGACCATCAGGTCAGACTTGCTAAAGAGTTGCGAGCTGACTGGCATCTGGGAAAAGAAGTTACGGGACATCGAGGCAGGTCGATATAACCCGAATGATTTTATGAACGAACTTAAAGAGCAGCTCGTGAACGTTGTCAGCGCAGTAATGTCTGATAAGGAATCACATCGCGTTACATCATGCAAGCGTACCTCTGAAACTTCCAGAAAGACCTGCAGGAGAACTCATTCACCGTCGAAAGTCAAGGTTGGAATGACATGCCCACTTTGTGGCCAGGGGAAGATTTTCAAAGCCAAGTATAACTACCGTTGCAGCCGTTGGAAAGAGGGCTGCAACTATTCACATCCATTTGAAAAGAAATAGCTTATTGTCATGAATGATCGAATTAAAGTTTGTGTTGCCACTGTTTCAAACGGCTATACCCTTGATCTTGTGATAGAAGGCCAAAAACAAGGCTATATGTATTTTAACTTGGAGGAGCTACTTGAAGGGTTCATGTACCATGTAGGTCTTCTTGAGGTCTCCCCGTATGGGAAGGCCGAGATCCGCGAGTTCCTGGATGCAGCCTCCAAATGGCAAGACAATGGGCTATTGGTCAAGGAGTTGCTGCAGAAAACAGAGGAGATAACCTTTCTGAAAGAGCATGAAACTCTATTGGAAGAACAACTATCTCAAAAGCGGCAGCAGAACGAAAGGTTAAAACAAAGGAAAAGGGAACTCGAGGAAAAGCTTGCCAAACACAAGAAAGAGGAGAAGCCCCAAAGAACCACCCGTCACTGATGGTGAAGAACAAAGCCATCAACTAAAACTATGGGATGAAGCGGACAGTCCTTACTCATGACGATGTGACAGTAGAGAGTTTTGGGAGGTTTACGACCTCCCAAAACCGTTTATACCAACTCATACAAGTTAATACAAGTCCCATACTTATCGTGGATGACCATATCCGGTTTGATGGCCTTCAGCAATTCATCCTGTCTGTCATCCGCTTCGTTGTATACATAGAGATACTGTCCATGTAGCTCATGGGGCTCCTTGTCGCCGAACCAGTCACTGGTGTTGCCATTCTCGATGACTCCCCACACATCGTTTGTCAGGCCCTCCCTGCAGATGGCCTCAATCAGTTCAAAAGTCTTTCTTTCCATAGTGAAGTATTGTTAGCAATAATAGAAATCAGCGTCCACGACATCCATAGGAAGGCCGAACTCCGGGTGACTGGAGAAATAAGGCGTGTCGATGCCGTGCCAGTCCACCACATAGCCTTTCGGGAAGTTACGGTCAATGAAGCCGTCAATCAGTTCAACGTCAAGGTCATTAAGACCAGAAGCGTCGCCATACTCGATATAAGAGATGGCATAAGTCGGAATTTGAAAAGTACCTGCAAAAGTCATATTACATGAATTAAATAGTTTGACATGTGATTTGTTTTTTTCCCTTTTGTTCTGGAGCTATGCTCAATCCGTCAGGGATTTGTTTTTTACGCTGCTCAAAAAAGGTCACATCAGCCGCATGGCATTCGGAAGGTTTGTGCCGAAGATGTCGGAAATACGCTTTCAAAGCTTGCTCTGAAAGGAAGATTTCCGATGTGTTCCGAATGAAAACCGATGCCATCCAGCTGATGTGAAGTACCTTTGCAGGGTAAAAAGCAAGATCCCCGACGGGTGCATGGGCATAAGGAATAGACAATCATAGTTACGGCATATACAGCATTTTCTTGCCTCAGGGCATGTAAATGCCGTACATACCGTAACGTCGCAGGGAGAATGAAACATAAGGGACGGGGACTTTCCTTGCCGAGGCTATCACAGCGTGGGCAGACCATCCGAAATCCGTGTGAGTGACAGCCGCAGAATTGCTGGCCGTCGCGTGAGGATGAGCATGGTGCCCATGCTGTCATAGCCAGAAGTGTGAGGAGTGTCCCCGTTCCTTGGGGGGTGTGGTGGGGATTCCCTCCACAAATGTTCGACCGCTCTCCCAGAGCCTTCCTGAGTCCCGAAGGAAGGTGAAAGCGGTGTTCCCGATACCGTCATCCGTTTACAGATGACAGTACCGGGAACACGGCTTTCAGGGCAAAAAAACAGGGCCTTGTCAAAAGACAAAGTCCTGCTGGAAAAGAAGCATATATTCGTCTAACGTATCAAAAAGAAAATTTCCTGCCGTTTGAAATATAGATCCCTTTTGAAGGGTGTTGAATGGCCCTACCGTTCAAGTCATAAAACTGATGAGAAGCAGGAATCGTCCCAATATTGACGACCGATGTTGCAGTTCCCTTGTCTTCCCATCCTTCAAAGCCAAGCTCCTTCGCTTTGCTGGCTACCCTCTCGGGGATTCTCAGGTATGCCTTATTATAGTTGATATATCCATCCGAGACATAGCGTCGGAACCAATCATTATACATACCATAGGTCAGATAGGTATCACCGAAATCATCTTCCATTTCCGTTGTCACCCATTTCTCCTGATCAGCTCCGACAAGAAGGTTCACCTGGTCATCAGAGAG
>OCTX012184718.1_pt1 | contig 14826 bp, 14 predicted proteins | sample 1539691 | NCBI WGS metagenome assembly OCTX01 (sample SAMN02144231, study PRJEB22623) | gut metagenome | biome: sheep rumen | host: Ovis aries | place: New Zealand | reverse complement strand
AGCGTCATGGCGACAGTTACCGCAATGCCGATTACAATATACGTCAGTTCGCCGAATTTTTTCCCGAGGCCTTCCCGCATCTTTGAACTTTTAAATGTCCCGCTCTCCCACGCATACACTAACCCCGTGCAGATGTCGAGCGCCATGAAAAGCGCCGGCAGGGCGATAATCCAGATTCGGGAAGCGAAGTGCAATTGCTTAATAATATCCATCCTTTACCCCTCCGAGCGTTAATTGGTGCAGAAACCGAGGGCGATACCTGCCGCACGAGCATTAGATGATTCATAATTGGGTTCGCCGTCGCTTGTTATCGTCGAAAAAGAAGTACCGTATTGCGCCGTTCTTGTCCACCATGCATAATCGGTTGTTATGTACGTGCTTTCTTTTTTTCGAGAAGAGGCATCCGGGAACGCTATAGAATAACTAACGCCTTGCGTTTCTTTGCTATAGTCAGAATTATTGGGGCATACCTCAAAAAGCGACGGAATCCACAAGGTTTCACTTGTTTCCACATCATTTACAGATTGCCCACTAGTGTTATAAATACGGCTGTATTTTTTAACAGGAACAATTCCATCTCTAACTACAGCGGGAACAAGCGGGGCAATAGTGCTTAATAGATACGACTTCATGAGGGATTTATCCCATCCTCCAATTGAACCAGTCCCTTCTGTGTATGGGGCTGAACGTCCCATTCTAGCAGGATTCATCTGCTGTATTGTATAGAGCAGTTTTTCGCTTATCCATGTAATTCCCGCCTTGCCATTTCCGTCTGCACGTTCGTCTGCGTCAATCGCAACGATTTTCATTAAATACATGCCTTCAGAACCAAGATCAATCGCCTTTGCGTCCCCGATGCTGTAATCCGTTGCATAGTTCGGATTGGCAAGGATTGTGCTCCAGTCATCATCGATCGTTTCACCCGCAAGCCCGAATACAGCCGTATACGTTGTATCCTCTGTAATCGGCGCAAGGGCAGGGTTCCAACCTTTAAACGGGTAATCTGTCGCGCTTCCCTTTGTTGTGGTCGGCGTCTCCCCGCCGTAGACCGGAACAGTCCCCACCGGGACATTGGTCTGCGTGTACAGCGTCCCGCCGCCGTCACCATCCGCACGAACAAAGGTCGCGGTAAACGTGGACGGGGTCGGTTCTTTTTCGGAGATCTGTTTCAGCAGCTCCTCGATCCTGCTCTGCGTGTCGCCGGTGTAGGCCTCCCCGTGATAAATGCATTCAAGGATAGTCTCCACCCGGCTCTGCGGGACGATACCCAAATCTGTACCATTCAGGATGCACAGCAAAATCGCCTCAATCCTGCTCTGCGCTTCCGCCGTGTATGCGGTCTCGTTCAGGATTGCCAGAAGGATCGCCTCTATCCTGCTCTGTGGCTCGTCCGTGTACGTTCCGTCATTCAGAATCGCCGTTAAAATGTTTTCGATTCTACTTGCCATTTTTTGCCCCCTTTCATTTATCCACAGACATAGCAGAAGCCGAAATATTTCGTCCCTGCCGTCAGGTTGCGCCCCTGCAGTTCGCCGGTCGCTAACAGCTGATAAACGTTCCCGCCGGTGTCGTTTATGTACATCCTGGCCACGGGGCGATACCCCGCCGGGATGGTACCAATCGTCGTCCACGAACTGCCGATCGCACTAACACCGATTGAACCGGCGACCGTGACCATATTGCCGTTGCGGTACAGCGGAAGCGTCCCGGATGTAACCGGCGTCCCGTTGGCCATGGTCGCATTTGTGCCTTTCGTGGTGATTTCGCCATTCCATCCAACCGCTATCGCATTCGCCCGGTTACTGTCATCCGTACCGGCACCGGCAACGAAAACGTAATCCCCGCCGGTATCCTCTGCGTTATATCTGCCTATGACAGTCTGGTCAGACTGTGACGCTATCAAATCCCGCCCGATGACCGCCGAAAATGGCGCTTTAGTGCCGCGGCGTAAACCGGCAGTGAAGAACGGGGTGTTGATGGTGCCCGTGACCTCAACAGCGCACAAATGCTGTCCTCCTGCGTGTGTTGCGGTTATCGTGATCGTTTGGCTTCCGTCATAGCTATATTGCACGGAAGACGATATGCTCCCGCTTGCCGCCGTGCCATATGTCAGATGCACGGAAAAACTATAACTAATATCTCGCAAAAGGATGTCAGATATAGCAGATGTTCCGGTCGGGATGTTAAGGTGAAAATCATATGTCATCGTTCCGGTTATCATTTTGCTGTAACCGTACGAAATCGATTCGGTCGTCCCCGTTGCGCTCACCTCAAACGCCGGTAATCCGTCCCGGTTAATCACCACGCCATCAGCGCTAAACTGCGCCAATTCCGTCAGCCCGTCTCTTACCGCAACCCCGTTTGACCGCGCCAGCAAATTCCCGCCGCCGTTTTCGGGGTCTGCAAGGAACTCATCCTGCGGTATCTCTGTGATATGTGCGCCGGTGTCGGTGCCGGTCTCCGTGAACCAAAAATACTGCGCGGTGTTACCGGCTATCCTCGTTACCACTTCCACCGCTTTCTGTACAAACTTAATCGCCTTCGCCGTCTCTACAACCTGTTTTATAGCCGTTTCCGCCTTCGTGTCGTCCGTCGGGGGCGCGGTCGAATTCCCGACGAGGAAGGCGCGGCCGTTCGCAACCCGGACTTGTACCGTGTCACCCGGTTTTGCGGCGATCGTCATTTTCGCCGGTGTCTCGTCCACGCCGCCGGGGATGTGGATCCATGCTGTGCCGTCCTCCACTCGGGTAATCGTCGCGGTCGTATCATACCCGCGCTTTTTATCCCGTTTAATCAGGTCGTACAGCATGTTCACGGTCTGCGTCATGCTCTTACTCATTCGCTGGCCACCTCCTCCGATGTCCTCGCAGCGTAACCGATCTCGATCGACTGGGACACCACCCGAAAAAGCCCGGTCAATCCCTGCACTGGATATTTCAGCCGCACGACGTCCCCCGGCATGACATCCGGATGGAAACGTCGGTTATACTTCGCCGTGACTGCCGTCTGCTGTTCTTCTTTCAGCCGCCGCGTGGCATATTCCGCAATACTCTCATCGTCAGCCAGGTCGCAGGAGGTCTCCTGCTTCCAGATCTCCCTGCCACGGTTCACGGTCGACAGGGGGCTGTCTTCCGAGTCATCCCTTGCCACCGCGCTCATGTCATCCATAACCGCCCGGAAGACGTTCGGGCATTCGTACCAATCACAGGTGACCGTTATATCCGGTTCAATGCAATCATTCCCAGTCGGATCGAACGCCACGACCGGCTCCGTGCTTTTCGGCGTGATCAGGATCCTGCCGTCCCCGGTGATACGAATCTGCCAGTTGATGGCCTCCACGATCCGCTGCACCATCGACATGTGCGTCTCATCCTCGTCCGCGACTATGGACGTTTTAAGAAACGGCGCTGTGTCGTCCATCTCCACCGGTGCCGGGATAACCTCCAGCAGCTTCCGGATGATCACGTCCGCGCCTATACCTGCCTGAGCGTACCACCCCAACGGCAGCATGACGTCCCCGGCAGGCTTCAGGACGGAAAAACACTCGACAGTATTATTGTTCAGGCTTCCGTTAAAATCATTATCCGGGGTAGTCGACAGCCCCGTGAACAGCGGGATCCTGACGCTCTCGCCGCTCTGCCGTGCGCCCATATACACCCGGATGTATTTTTCTTCTTTCGAAAAATTCACACAGTCAATACTTGCCGACTGCATCAGGCCATCCGTTTCCCGCTCAATACTGCCGCCGGTGATCTGGATGGCCTCCATGTCTCTCCATGTGGCCGGGTCCACTATGGCCATGTAATAGCTTGCGCTTAATCCTTTTGACCAATCCATATCACGGTTCCTCTTCTTCCTGCGTCTCTTCCCACTCTGCCAGCGTCATGCCGTCCAGCGTCTCAGAGTCCACACGGGTGATCTTCAGGCCGAAACTTGCGATCCGGTGCGCGTTCTTCTGTGCCAGATCTTCCGACACCTGCACGTCTGCGGCAAAGTTACTGCCGTCTTTCGTCCGTACGTGGCAGATTCCCGCATAGGTCGCCAGTCTCCGCAGGGCCTCCACGGTATCGGATTCCGCGTCAACGGCAATCATGCCCGCCACGGATCCGGACCGCTTAACGCCGGGATTCCAGTCGCCTTGTATCGATCCCCCGAGGTACTGGGTCTGCGTGAAATCCTTGTCCCAATCGGTCGAAAGGTCGATGTTGTTGGTAAGCTCCACCCTGCCGCCTTCCCACTCGATTATGTTCCAATCAGGGTTGACAATCTCGTACTCGTCATAATCAACGTCTGTCCATGCAAAGCGCCCGTCATCCGTGATATAACTGCCGGTTGCTGTTTTGTACACAAACCGATGCCGTCCAAACTGTCCGAGCGTGGGATAGGGGTCAACGTATGTTTCGCCGAACACTGCATCCCGGTAAATCAGCACGGGCTTATCAACAGACATCCGATAGATGTCGCAGGTCGCCGTCTCTGATGCCCCTTCAGGCGCGACAGGATACAGGAATGCAACGACCTTCTCCGGGTCAATGGTGCTTTCTGTCGCTTCCGGTTCAATCGCCTTTTCCGTCCAGTTAACCGTGAACGGGATCGGGGTCGCCTGTGCGCTGCGGCCGAATGTATCCTGCACGGTCGCCACGACACGATAATCCGCGCCGTCGTCAAGCGTTCCGATCAGGTCATCCAGATCTATGGTGATCTGTGCGGACCCGAACTGCGTGAAGATCGCGATTGTTTCGCCTTCATAGCCATTGAATACTGACTCGTCAGGGCGGTCAATCTCATACGGTTCCGCCCGTTCGATGGCTAATGTCGTGATTCCACCGAGTCCTGCACCGGCTACCGTTGCCGTAAATGGCAGTGCGGTCAGTTCGCCGTTTACAAGGGACGTTGCTGTGATCGCTGCCGTCAATTCCGGGGCGATGCCAATCGAGACAGCCTCGCTCCATGCGTTGCACATCTGCCCGGAAGCAGACGCGACACGCACCACCAGATTGTGCGCGGTCCCGTTTGCCCATCCAAGTGCCCGCGGCCTGAGGGTCACCCTCTGCGCCGTCTGCGTGGTTGCAAGGGTTTTGTACGTCGTAACGCCGCCGGATACTATCACCTCTGCCAGCTCCGCAGACGCCTGCGGAGTGCCGTCATTTGTGACGTACGTCCACGACGCTTCGAATGTTTCGCCCAGTGCCACGATGCCACGCGAGAGGGTCAGAACCGGAATAGACGGAGCTGACGCCAGGTCGACGCTTGCCGTCTCGCTGTACTGTCCATACGTCGTTTCGCTCCCGGTTGTTTTTCCGAGTCTTACGCGAACATACCACGTTATTCCTGCGTCCAGTCCGGAAATGTACCATTCGCTTTCGTTCGTCCGGTCTACCTCGAACGTGGCAGGCTGGTCGGTGGAGTTCCACGCATTCGGATTGTCTGACCATGATAATTCTGCAAATGTCGCCTCTGCCCATGACCACGGCCATGTGACTTTAATGCTACCCGGGACGCCTGCCTGCGTGGCGGTGATTCCTCTGGGTGCCGCCGGGACAGTGCCGCCGGTGTTGACGATCTCAGACTCTGCCAGTTTATCGACGGTGTACGAACTGACGCCGCCGGTCGGTGTTTTCGCGGCGTAACTTCCTACTACCGCCTGCACGCCGAAGGTCATCGTTGCCGTATCGTCATCCGGGCATTTTACATTCGTGACGGAGGTTTCCCCGTTCGGGATGATCGCGATCACAAACGGCGTCGGCTTCTGCGGAGTCGAATAGTAGACCGCCAAGAAGCTGCCGGGGATCGCGCATTCGTTCGTTGCGTTGATTGTCGCAATCTTTGTACTGGTATTCACGGACGCGGACAGCCCCGTGGGATTTGCCAGAGGCCCGGCGGCGACCAGAACCGGCTTCGAGTCCGCCACCCTCTCATCATGCCGTGCAAGAACGCGGACATACAGCGCCTGATCCGTGGTCGGACGTATCGGAACGTCAAACGCCAACCCGCTCCGAACGTTCGTATCCATGACCGTCGCGGCAGTCTCCCACTGATCCGTGGACGGACAAACCATACCAGCAAGCGGTTCGATGTTTATATACTGCAGGCTCATCGAGTCAATGGGGTGTGCAAGCGTTGCGTTTGCGTCCCATTTTGCCGTGACAGTGTACCCGCTCGCGGTCTTGGTTTTCCTGATAACCTTCAGGTTTTCCGGGGTGTACGGTTTCGCATAGACGTGCTTGCTATACGCCCAATCGCCCGCACCCCTGACGCCGCGTGTCCTGACGCGGATCCACCGGGTATAGGAACCATTTGCAATCGTCTGATCTTCCACGATCGTCGCGGACCCGCCTGCACCGGCAGATGTTCCGTTGCGCCGGTCAAGTCCGCCTGCTACCCAAGGCGCCTTTTTCCCGTCCGAGTAATTGCATCGCTCCACAAGAACGCTTTCATAATCACACCTGCGGTTAAACTTGAAATTAGTAGTTGACGCGTCAGCCGTCCAGCTAAAAACGGTCTGATTCGCCGCTTCGTCATCCCATGTTGCGGTAATGACGGCCTTGTCCGGGCGCTCGAAACTCTTCGCATATGTCGCCCACTCTGACGGGGTCGGGAAATAGTATTTGATGTATTTACTCGACCGCTCCACGAAATTCGCCCGTGTGCCTTTTACACGGAATTCGATCTTCATCAGCAGTTTGTCCGCTGACGGGGCATAATTATTAAAATTAACCGTCACCGTTGCATATGTCGCGGTAGCAGAAACGGATTTATTCGTCCATGCTCCGGAATTGACCCGCCACTGCAGGGATTGCCCGGTGCTGTAATCTTTGTCCGCGATCTTCCACGAAAAGGTAAATGCATTCCCTTCCCGCGTTATCTTTTGCCCGGAGGGCTTTTTTGTCTGATACGGTAATCTTTGAGTAGTGACTGCCATTTATGCCATCCTCGCCTTCATGTTAACACGCCGCAGGAGCTCATCCACTACCGCGCCGGGTTCCTTTGATCCGTCTATGGTGACATACCAGTTATTGACCGTCCGCGGCTCATCTGCCCCGGTCAGTTCTCTCAGCTTTTCTTCGCCCAGCAGGACCTCGCCCTGCGGAGCATCGCCGACACCGATGATTGTGGGCGTGTCGAATAGTGCGCCGTATTCCGCGGCTTTCGCCCACCATCCGGACACCTTGACAGTCGGGACGCTTCCGGTCTGTGCGTCAAATTTGCCCGACATGGAGAAGTGCGGCACCGCTATGTGATGATTAAAGCTGAACGACGTCCGGGAAAACATGCCTTTTAAGGTAGCGATCCCGGAAGACGCCGAACGGATCGCGCCTGACATCGCTGTGTTCATTGCCCCGGCAAGGTTAGCCGTTGACAGAGATTTGGCACACGCTATCATTCCGGTCTTAAAACCGGTGCTGAACGTCGTCACCTGTTTAGTCGTCGCCACGGCCTGAACGCCGAGCTTCTGGAACGCCGTCGTCATGGTGGTAACTTTTGCCGCCGCGTCTCCTGCACCGGATGCCGCTGTGTTGATGTCGCCCACGCCCTTAGCAACCGCGCCGAGTGTTGCGCCGAGGTCAAACACGCCGGTGTTATTGGTCAGGTTCGTGACCGCCGTGGCCAGTTTTTCAAAGCCTGTACCGGCATTCAGGGCGGCGTTGCCCATGCTGTCGAATATTCCCGCGATGCCCTCCAGAACACCCTGCAGGCCTCCCGAAATCGCATCTATTACCGTGGTGATGCCGTCCGTGATGGTGGTAAACGTATCGCCCACCGTGGTGCCGATGTTCGTGACGATGCTGTTGATGCCCTCAGCATTGGACGAAACGACTTCTACCAGCCTGCCGATTGCGTCCACCACTCGTGAAATCCCATCACACGCCAGATCTATACCCGCGCCGATTCCAAGCATAGCCGCACCGAATACACCGATGCCAACAGCCCCCGCTGTCAGTGCCGGACCGAGTGCCGCCGCTACGCCCATGAGCGCACTGATGCCGACCGCCATACCGGCAAGCACCGCGATAGCCACACCGCCCGCCGACGTGATCCGGATCGCCGCATCCACTAACACGTTAATAGCCTGCGCCGCGATGTATAATGCCGCAGCTGCTCCGATCATCTTAAGCGCACCGGATGCCGCGCTAATAAATCCTGCGCCTGCAGACTCAAGGGACGGAGTCGCCGCAGATGCCGCGCCGCCTAACCCGCCGAGGCCTCCGACTAAGCCGCCGAGACCGCCTGCAATGGTGGAGATGGTTCCGACGATCTGACCGCCGATCATCAGCAGGGGACCGGCTACCGCCGCGATGCCTGCCACCTTTATGATAGTGTCCTGCATCTCAGGACTGAGTCCGTTCCATGCATCCGTCAGGGACGTGATACCAGCGGACGCTTTCGACAGCAGGTCAGTCACCAGCGGACCCGCCGACGTGACTAAATCCGTCCCCGCTATTTTCAGCTCGTTCAGCGTGGTCTGGAAATCGTCCATCGGGCCGACCGTACCGGCAAACGTGTCATTTACGGACCCCTCGAAATCCCCGAGCGATGCGGTAAAATCCGTCAAGCTTAACCCGCCGTTTTCCACCGCGTTCAGGATCGCGCCGCCTGCACGGTTGCCGAACAGGTCATACGCCGCCGCCAGTTTTTCGGACTCGCTGGCATTACTGCCCATCGTGGTCTCGAAGTTGGCAAGCGCTTCGTCAAGGGTTATCCCCTCTTCCGTCGCGTTTTTCATTGCCGTCCGAAGACCGGTCATTGCCGCCCCGGAATCGAGACCGGCCATGGACGCGGCACCGAGGAAGGACGCGGCTTCTTCAGCACTCAGCCCCATCTCCTGGAACTGTTTCGCATTCGTGCCGACCGTATCCGCGAGCGCTCCGACGTCTACGCCGGTCTGCTGACCTACCACGTTTAGGGCGTCCAGCATCTTCCCGGCGTCACCCGCCTCAAGCCCGAAAGCGGCCATCATTTTACTGACGGAATCTACGCTGTTGCTGACGTCCTGATTATTCAGTTTCGCGAACTTCACGAACTGCCCGGACAGATCTTCAAGTTCCTGCCCGGTCAGGCCGAAACGGGTATTGACTTCGCCGATTGCCGCGCCTGCGGTCGCGAAGTCCGTGGGGATGGACGTTGTAATGTTGTTCAGGATGTCGTGCATCCCGTCCAGCGCTTCACCGGATGCGCCGGTCTTCTGCACGATGGTATCCAGCCCGAGGTCGACTTCTTTCCATGCCGCCACGGATGCCGCGCCGACCGCCGTTATCGGTCCGGTCACGTATTTGGTCATTGTCCCGCCGACCTTCTGCATTCCGTCGCTGAGGCTCTGGCCCATGTTTTGGCCGGCGGCTTTTCCTGCTTCCGTGCCAGCTTCACCGGCGGCCTGAGTCATCTGTTCAGTTAAACTCTCCTGCGCCCCTTCGAGCACCGGGGTCACCAGTATGGTCGCCTGTGCTACTTCCGGCATAGTTCAGCCCTCTTTCTTTCAATCCATTCATGCAATTCGTTAGCAGGAAGCGCTCCGGAGCCGTAATGCCGGCTTCCGTCCTTGCCCTTTGCTCTTGGTCTCGGGTACGGTTTCGGCTTCTTTGCCGGCCTCTTGGACGCCATTGCTATCAGGTTGGAATTGATGAGCGCCAGCATGTCGCATATATCCGCTAGAATTGCATTAGTCTTCACGCTGCTTCCCCATTCCGCAAGCTCCGGGTTAAGCTGCTGCATCAGCGCCGTATCCGGGCCAGAATGAGATAAAAAATTATCGAGCGCGTCCCATGAGAGACCACGCCCGATGTCGTCAAATTCATGACCTGTCTTTGTCAGCAGGTCGTATCCTATTGCCTCACGATACTGCAGGACAGCTTTCGCAAGGCTTACGATTCCCCCGGCGTCTTGCCGGAAGCTTTACTGGTGGCATTCTTCCATGCCTCCGCGATTTCGTTGTAATCGTCCACGGTCAGCTCTTTCGCGATCTCCGGGGAGATGTACTTGTTGAAGAATGCGATCGTGCCTTCTGCGGTATTCAATGTGACGGCCTCTTCCGGCGTAAGGCTCCCGGCCAGCGGGATCTGGAAAGACTCGTCACCGATATTCAGCCTTAATGTCTTTGCTTCTTTCTTTTTAAGCGTAAATTCCTGCATGTTGTCCTCCCACATTAGTTTGGCCACTGGACGCGCCGCAGCATATGCCCGCAGCCTATTCTCGCGTCTGTATAAATCGGAATCCGTGCCTTCCTGCAGAGCTCACAGAAGTAAAGGTCTTCCGAGAGCATCCCACGCTGCTCGCCCGGATAATTCACCCAGTCATACCACGGATATGGTATCGACCGGAATATGTTTGTGTTAATGAACGCGCATCCCATGCCGCCGCCGTGGATCTGCAGCTTTGTGACTCCAGTGTCGCGGAGATCCCGCAATTCTTCGGCGGTGTATTCACTGTCAAGCGGATAATTAAAATATTTCGTTCCATCCGGCTGATAAAGTTTGCAGACGGATGTCCGCCCACGGTAAATATTGTCTGCGTCCCTGTGTGCATAATAGCCAAGGCAGACGTCTTTCAAGTCGTCAAGCATATTGACGAGCGTATCCTCCGGCAGGACCACATCATTGTCGACCATCAGTACATAGTCGGCGCCCTCGTCACAAGCCCGCTGTGCGATTTTGTTCCTGGCTGTTGCGCAGTCATAGCCGCGCACGAAGTCAAAAAACAATTCCTGCCCGGCACTATCCAGCCCGTATATCGATTTGAACGTGTCCGGGTAGATGCTTTCGAATGTCGGAACTGCTATCAGTATCTTCATAAGACGCTCCTGATAAGATCTATTGTTCTGGCAATTGAATGCCCGTCACAGGCTCCGCAAAAGTATTCCCGGCGGGTCTCCAGATAATCAGACCACTCCGCTCTGGACAGTGCGTTCATAAGCCCCGCCTCGTCCTCCGCGTAGTATTCCGAATACGCTTCCGGGTATTGACAGTACATCCCGCGGGCCCGGAGATAGTTATTGCGATCTTTGGCAAACAATACCACCGGCTTTCGCAATACCATCGCGTCAAACATGATTGACGAATAGTCCGTGATTACCGTATCGGCGTTTATCAGATATGGCGTTGACGGCTCTTTTTCGGATGCAGTCTCGATGCCCTGCCAGACGCTCATAAGCTTCTGCTTTGTAACCATGTGCGGCTTGTAGATGAATTTATCGCCGGGTGGGAGCATCCGCCATATTTTGTTAAAATCAGGCGCCCAGAAACCGCTGCGGAACGTCGGGGCATATAAATGCACCTTCCCACTGTGCATGGTCTGTCCTGCCTTGAAATATGCATCCGTGCGAGGCATCCCAAGCGGCACGACCTTGCTTTTCGATATCCCGCAAAAGCTCGCCACGAACGGCACCATCTCTTCGCTCGATGCTATAGCATACGTTATCAGCTTCGAGCCTTTAAACACCCAGTTAGGATGGTGCAGGCCAATTTTCTTCCCGGCACCCATACCGTGACCTATCCAGATATACTTGCCCGGAGACTCCTCAATCAGGCCATCAGTCACAACGACCGTATACCTCCCGGAGTGTATCCCGGGGATGGATTCGCCGTCCTTTCTCTGCACAAACGCTTTCTCGCCGTCATACGCGTTAAAGACCGCCTTCAGGTTCTCAGCCCTATCCAGCGGTCTTACGCTCGTAAATAAAACGCTGCTCATCTCAAGCGCCGGTTCCTCCCGTCGCGCCTGTTGCGGCATCGTAGATGAGTTTGAAACCATCAGTGCCCATTGCCGTGATGGTGGGCGTCCAGCGGATCGCATCGCCGGGGGCGAAGGTCACGTTATCAAGAGCAGATACCTGACCATAGCTGCAGCCGATGCCGAGCAGATCGTCGCCGTCTTTCATCAGCCACAGGAAAGCCTCTTCGGGCGGAAGTTCGCCATCAGACAGGCCGACAGTGACGACACCGTTAGATTCGGTGACATTGCCATCGCCCACGATCGTCCGCAGGACTTCCGGTGTGGTGTCCATGATCGGGGCCTGGATCGTCTCGCTGTGCTCTGTCATGATGACGCGCTTAATCGCGTTCGCCCAGTTACGAAGATTTGTGACCGACTTATCGAGGGTCAACGTAAGTCCCGCGTCGGACACGTCGCCCACATGCGTCCACGTGCTGGGGAGCGGAGTCCTCAGGGACGACGGGAGAGCCGTGCCGGCGGGGGCGTGATAAAACATTCCGGTACTAAGTCCGAGACCAAGCTTTACATCCATGCGTTATACCTCCACAATGGTTTGATGCGCTACCACCGCAAGACGCGCCGAGCACATCGTAAGATCAGGCCGCACGGGATCAGCGCCCCATGAGCCTATACTGTTGACGGTTACGTAGCGCAGGGCAGTTGTCTGCTCCTTCGCCACTTGCCGAAGTATTCCGATTGCCAGATTGAGAGTGTTAAGCGCTCCCGCTTCTGACTTGTCTCTGGCGTCAAGTACAACCTCGAATCTGTCGATTGTCTGGTCAGACGTGCCGCCTACCAGAGTGATCAGAATATTCGGCAGAGTATACTTCGCAGGGAGCGGGCGGCAGTAAACTGTCAGATACTCCGCCAGCGCCTGCCTGATTTCTTCTTCGACGTCTATGCTCCGATAGATCCTCATCCGCTCACCGCCTTGCTCATTGATTTGTTTTCGGCCTCATCAGCCGACCCTTTCCGGTCTGCAGAAATCCGCGCAATAGCCACCGGACGCGTCACATGATGGGCTGAGTCATGAAACCGCGGCTCATGCACGACTTCGACCGTGTACTGCCCCGGCCCGCTGATCCGCGATATGATTTTTTCGGCCTCTTCCTTGACCATTCCATCCATGCCCTGCAGGCACTCCGCAAAACCGGCGGGATTGAATTTGATCCTCTGGAGCTGTCCTTTCATCCCTGCCACCTCTGCAGATTGATCTGCATATGCTGCATCCGGGCCACGCCGGGCCATATCAGCGGGATGCCGTAAATGGTGTAGACGTCCGCGCCGTATCTTATGCGGTCGCCCTCCTGCACATCAGCGTCAACAGGCGCGTAAACGGTCAGCCCGTCCTGCGTTCCAAGCACCCGCCCATCCTGTGACAGGCTTGTACTGGATGGCTGAACGGAGCATTCCGGGATATCCAGTTCGCTGACGTGATCCCAATCAGGCACCACAGATCCGCGTTCTGTCTTCGTGCCGGGCCGGATCCGCGTGATGGTCTGACGCCAAAATGATTGAACAGTCATCAAAACACCCCCTGCACCTTGTACGGAACGAGCAGTTCCTTATTGTCCCCGGCCAGACCGGTCGCCCGGCTGTTGTTGATCCAGTTAGCGTTGTACGTGACCGACACGCCGCCGGACGCCTCCGATGTGATTCCGGACGGCACGGCGATGGCGTGTGTCACGCGGTGCGCTATCAGTTCCTTAATCGGGGCCATCAGGTCATCCGTCAGCCCGGCGGTGTACTCCACAACAATCCGGGAGTATCTGCCGCAGTCAAACGTGTCATAGACGTATAGCAGGCCGTTCGGGTCGATGAAAAATTCATGGGCCGTTCCGTTGATGGTCACACCGGTCACCGCCGTAACGTACCGGGCCGGGAGCTGTATCAGCAGATCCTTGCCGTGGAACGTCACGCGCCGGTCAAAACCCATCATCTCAGCCCTGCACGACATAGACGGGTACAGGTGCCACCCGACAAAGTTCCGGATCGCGCCGCACGCCGCGGAGATCTCCGCAGTTACCCGCGTGGTGTCATCGTCCCGCCCGGAATAATCTGCATACTCCTGCGCGGTCAGCATGGCCGGGATGGCGTCCGCATCTGCCAGCGTGTAGCCCCAGGTTGTCAAAAGACTCATTTTTTCTTCACCGCCCTGCGTGCCTTATTAGCGGGCTTTACCGCCTTGTCAGACGGCTCGACCGCCTTAACAGCTGCCTTCTTTGCTCGCGGCTTCAGTTCGACAGCACCATCCGGCTGTGTGCCTTCCTCGTATTGCCATTCTTTGCCGTCAATAAGGTATTTTCTAAGCACTCGGTTTCACCGCCTTTCAGAGAGGGGAAGGCCGTTAAGCCCTCCCCGTAGATGTCAATCAGGCGCCAGTCGCGCCAGTCGCGCCGCCGGCACCCTTGGTGATGACCTCGAATCCTGCAGGTCTGCGAACAGCCAGAGCCAGACGCTCTTCCGCACGGATCGTCATGAGGTTCTTCACGAAGTCGTCCTGATCAGTGTTCACGGCCTCGACACTCACACCGCCATTGGTGACGACGGAAGCGCAGGTCTTGAACGCGCCGACGATGATCGTACCGGCAGATACCGCAGTGGTCACGCATACAGGAATGCCCCACAGGTTCGGGATCGCCTGAGCGCCGAAGAATCCGCCGCCGTAATACTGGGAGACGCCATCCTTCGCAATGCGGAGCGTATACCAGTCAGCGGGGTTGATCACGATCGCATCAGCTGCAAAGCCGGTCTGCTCCTGTACGTCCATGGCGGCCTTAAGAATCAGATCCGCAACGTCCGTGTCTTTACTGGCAGCAGTCCAGTGAGTGGAATCACTCTGGATGCCGGAAGTGTTCGACAGATCATAGATCAACTTGTTCTGCTCTACGAGCCCGAGCTGATACAGCAGTCTGCCGTTGATGGCGGAAGCCAGGAACGCATAGTCGTTGATATACTCGTCAGACTCTTTGATATGGCAAGCGATTTTCGCCAAGGAAACAGTCACGGGAGTAGGATCAGCAAAATGCACCTGGGGCTTTGCTGCGCCTTCATTGGTGACGGCGGGAGCGCCTTCGATCGCGCCTTCCTTCAGGAAGACCAGAGTGCTGCCAGAGATGG
>OCTX014524023.1_pt1 | contig 14828 bp, 9 predicted proteins | sample 1539691 | NCBI WGS metagenome assembly OCTX01 (sample SAMN02144231, study PRJEB22623) | gut metagenome | biome: sheep rumen | host: Ovis aries | place: New Zealand | reverse complement strand
AACCAACAAGGACAAGGAAAAACATGTTTTTATTTGTTTTGTAAGACTCCCTGTTTTTGTTGGTTTTTCTTTGTTTTTATTGGTTTTTGAAAAGACGCGGAGCGTTCAACCTACTGTCCCTTTTATTATATTTCCCCTAAAACAGCGTCTTGGTGGTACGATTGCGGATAATCATTTAATTTTTTATTGTCGTGAGATAATTTTGCAGTGTCGAGAACCGCTTTCGTAACTCACGACGTTGCGCGATAATTCTCTAGAAAATTTCATCCCATCTCCCGACGTTGTGTTTGCCATGTCGCAAAACGTACAACTGGGGGCGTGAAAACAGTCCGTAAAATTTGGAAATATGAAATTTTAGACCTACATTTGCAAAGAAATAAAAACGTACAAACCATTCATTCTGTTGAGCTATGACCCATCCATCCGATAAACCTGTCAGCATTCTCTTTGTCTGCCTTGGCAACATCTGTCGCTCTCCGGCTGCCGAGGGCATTCTGCGCCAAATGGCAGTGAACGGGGGCGTGGCCCACCGGCTGCGCATCGACTCGGCTGGCATTGGCGGCTGGCACGTGGGCGACCTGCCCGACAGACGCATGCGCCGTCATGCGGCGCGCCACGGGTATGAACTGACAAGCCGCGCGCGGCAGTTCGAGACAGACGACTTCGGACGCTTCGACCTCATCATTGGCATGGACAATGAGAACGTGGCCGACCTGCGGCGGAAGGCTCGAACCGACGACGACCGCAGGAAGATTCATTGCATGACGGAGTTTCTCACCCGCCACCCGCAGCAACTCACCGTGCCCGACCCTTACTACGGCGGCGATGCCGACTTCGAACTGGTTGTCGAACTGCTCGAGGACGCATGCGCCGAACTGCTGAGAAGGGAGATTGGAGTTAGGAGTTAGAAGTTAAGAGTTAGGAGTTAAGAGTTAGGAGTTAGGAGTTTGGGAGTGCAGACAATGGTTGCCACGCTGGGTTCAATGGCCATTTTGAGCGTGGAAGGGGTGGTGAAGGCGTGAAAAAGGGGGTAAATGATAGATTTCGCAATAATCTTGCAACATTTCTTTCTTTGGGTGTGGAAATAAATCATTACTTTTGCACCATAAATACAACCTAGGATTAATCGTCATGAAAAAGTTTTTGCTGATAGTTTTCGCATTCATGGGTTGCTTGAGCATGAATGCCCAAAACAGTCAGGCTTGGGTCACCACCTGGGCCACGGCACCCGAATTTACAGGCAAAGGCGACATGCCGCAAACCTGCGAGCTGACCAACAACACGCTTCGTGAAATCATCCACGTGAGCTTCGGCGGCACCAGACTGCGCATGCAGCTCTCCAACGAGTACAGCAAGGAGCCGGTGGAAATCAAGGCCATCTATGTGGCCGACCTCGCCGCCGACGCCAAGGGGCGCACCGACGCTCCTGGCACCGACTATACGGCCATTGTGAAGAAGACGGTGCGCCATCTCACCTTCGGAGGGCGGCGCAGCGTGACCATCCAACCCGGAAAGGCCATCTTCAGCGACGAGTTCAAGTACAACCTGAGGCCCCTGCAGCGGCTGGTGGTGACCATCTGCTACGGCAACACACCCACAAACGCCACCTCCCACCGTGGTTCGCGCACCACCAGCTACATCATGAGCGGCGAGTGCAAGCCAGGCAAGCCTTTCAATGTCATCGAGAAACTCGACCACTGGTACAACATAGCTTCGCTCGACGTATGGGGAGCAGCCAACAAGTGCATTCCCACCCTGGGCAACTCCATCACCGACGGACGCGGCACCACCACCAACCTGCAGAACCGTTGGACCGACGTGGCCAACGAGTCGCTTGCCGCTCAGGGCGTTTCGACTGTCGGCCTGGTGAACCTGGGCATCGGCGGCAACTGCGTGTTGCAGGGCGGACTGAGCGACCCCGCCGTGAAGCGGTTCGACCGTGACATCCTGGGACAGCGAGGCATCGAGTCCATCATCATCTACGAGGGCATCAACGACATCGGAGGCAGCAAAGGGCGCAGCGAGCAGGTGGCCACGGACCTGATAGAGGCGTACAAGAGCTTCATTGGCAAAGCCCACGAGCGCGGCCTGAAGGTCTATGTGGGTACCATCCTGCCTTTCGCCAAGAGTTTCTACGACGATGGCACCTTCTTCAAGGAGGCTGCCCGCCAGACCGTGAACCACTGGATTCGCACCAGCAACGAGCCCGACGGAGTGATTGACTTCGACCAGCTCATGCGCGACCCCAAGGCTCCCCTCCAACTGCGCGAGGACCTGCAGGAAGACTGGCTCCACCCCAACGCCAAAGGCTACGCCGAAATGGGACGTTTTGCCGCCCAGCGGCTGCAGGAGCTGAGAGGATTGAAATAAGAGTCTCATCTTTAGCAGGTAAAGTAAACAAGAAGTTCAAGGAGTTGCAAGGAGTTACAAGACATCAGTCTTAGCTCTGAGACAGCTTTCTGGAATAATAAAAATGAAAAAAGAAAAGTATGCATTATTCATTACGAATTATGCATTAAGAATAAAGCTATTGTCTTGAACTCCTTGTAACTCCTTGTAACTCCTTGAACTCCTTGAACTCCCTGCAAGCGAAGCTTAAAAAAATTCATTAAAATATTAATAACTATCATTACAATGAACACAAACCCAAACAATCAGGAAGCCAAAGGCTTCTACAAACTCAACTGGTTGCAGCGCATCGGTTTCGGCTCCGGCGACCTTGCGCAGAACTTAATCTTCCAGGTAATCTGCACTTACCTGTTGTTTTTCTACACCGACATCTACGGACTCACCCCGTCGGCAGTGGCAGTCATGTTCCTTGTGGGCAACGTGGCGAATGTCATTTGGGACCCCATCGTGGGCGCACTCATCGACAAGAGCAACCCGCGCTACGGAAAATACCGTTCGTACCTGCTCTACGTGGGCATTCCTCTTTCGGGATTTGCCATTCTGTGTTTCTACAACGGCTTCGCACCGTCGCTGATTTACGCTTACGTCACCTACATTTCCATGCAGCTGCTCTACACGTTCATCAACGTGCCCTACGGAGCACTGAACTCTTCGCTGACGCGCGACACCGAGGAAATCACCATCCTCACCTCGGTGCGTATGTTCATGGCCAATGTGGGCGGTCTGGCCGTCAATTCGGGCCTTCCCCTGTTCATTGCCCTGATAGCCGGTGCCCCGTCCGACAGTCTTCCAAAAGATCCCTCGGCATGGTTCACCACCATGACCATCTACGCCATCGTTGGTTTCTGCCTGCTCATGTTCTGCTTCTCGCAGTGTAAGGAGCGCGTGGTGATGGATGCCAAGGCCACCGAAACCGTGAAGGTGAGCGACCTCTGGATGGAGTTCCTGCGCAACCGCCCCTTGCGTGTGCTGGCCTTCTTCTTCATCACCGCTTTCGCCATGATGTCGGTGGGCAATGCTGCAGGTGCCTATTTCATGAACAGCAACCTGCACGGCTCTGCTCAGGAGCTTTCGGTATTCATGGCCCTCGGTTCTATTCCGGCATTCATCTTCATGCCGCTTGTGCCTTGGTTCAAGCGTATGTTCGGCAAGAAGAACATGTTCTATATCTTCCTGGGTGCCGCCATCGTGGGTATGGCCATGCTCTATTTCATCTCTAAGATGGAGCAGCCGAGCATGATGATGATTTACGTGGCACAGTTTATCAAGAGCACTGGCGTGATTGTGGCTACGGGCTATATGTGGGCCTTGGTTCCCGAGGTCATCTCCTACGGTGAATACACCACAGGCCGCCGCATTTCGGGCATCGTGAACGCCCTGACGGGACTGTTCTTCAAGGCCGGTATGACCTTCGGAAGCATCGTTGGTCCTGCTGTGCTGGCATACGTTGGCTACAACAGCGATGTCATCGACCAGACTCCGCTTGCCGAAGAGGGTATCCTGTGGCTCGTGTGCGTCATTCCCGCCATTCTGTTGCTGCTCGCCATGTTCATCATCTCGAAGTATGAACTCAGCGACGAAAAGATTGACGAAATCAACAAAGCCATCGAAGCACGTGCTGCGCAGGATGATAAATGATAAATGACAAATGATAAATGATAAATGACAAATGATAAATGATAAATGACAAATGATAAATGAACAATCATGACGAGGAACAATGTATTGGCAGATAAATCTATTGATTTTGCCATAAGAATGGCCAAATGCTATCAGTACCTTATGGAGGAAAAGCATGAATATATCATGTCTAAACAGGTTTTTCGTAGTGGTACAAGTATTGGCGCCAACATTCACGAGGCAATTCAGGCTCAAAGCAAGCCCGATTTTATCAGTAAGCTAAGTATCTCATTAAAGGAAGCCAGTGAAACCTCGTTTTGGCTTGTTGTCTTACATAAGTCTGGCATGCTTGATGAAAACATTTATCAATCTATTAAAAACGATTTGGATGAAATCATAAGAATTCTTATATCCACAATTAAAACAAGTAAGAAGAATCAAACTAATGAAGAATAGTAACAATAGAATAAAGATAGAGACATTGCCATTTCTTCTTTCGCTGAGAAGCAGACATGGTGTTTTCAGAGCGCTTGCCTTATCATTTATCATTTGTCATTTATCATTTAGCCCCGCAGGGGCGCAAAACTCCTTGTGGGAGGCTTACCGCGACTACTGGTACACGGGCGTCAGCGTCAACCAGTGGCAGGTGGATGGCGAACAGGCCGCCGACTGGCCCGTCATCGCCCAGCACTTCAACTGGGCCGTGGCCGAGAACTGCATGAAGTGCGAAGTGATCCACCCCCGCGAAGGCGTCTATGACTTCACCCTGGCCGACCAGTTTGTCAACAAGGCCAAGGCTGCCGGCATGAAGGTGCTGGGCCATTGCCTCATCTGGCACTCGCAGTGCGCGCCCTGGTTCCACTTCGACAACGAGGGCAAGCCCGTCTCGCGCGATATATTAAGGAAACGCATGCGCGAACATATTTATACCATTGTAAGCCACTTCCGCGGACGCGTGGACGCATGGGACGTGGTGAACGAAGCCTTCGAGGACGACGGTACGCCGCGCAAGAGCCTCTTCTGGCAAATCCTCGGCACCGACTACATCCCCCTGGCTTTCCAGTATGCCCACGAGGCCGACCCCAGCGCGCAGCTCTTCTACAACGACTTCTCCATGAACAAATCCACCAAGGTGGAGGGCGTATGCCGATTCTTCCGCCCGCTCATCGAGCAGGGGCTGCCCCTGACGGCCATCGGCATGCAGGGCCACATGATTCTCGAGGACAACGTCGATAACAGCGTCATCCGACAGTACGAACACTCCATCGAGACCATTGCCGCCACGGGAGTGCCCACCTTCTTCTCTGAGCTCGACCTCTCCGTGCTGCCCAATCCTTATGGATTCTCGGGGGCCAACGTCAGCGACAAGTTTGCCTACCGACCCGAAATGGACCCCTACACCAAGGGGCTCGACCGCGACCAGGAGGCCAAGGTGGAGCAGTTCTGGATTGACTTCTACAAAATGCTGCTGCCCCACCACAAGGACATCCTGCGTGTCAACTTCTGGTGTCTCAACGACGCCAACTCGTGGCGCAACGACTTCCCCATCAAGGGACGCACCGACTACGCCACCCTCTTCGACCGCCAGAGCCGCCCCAAGCCCGTAGTGCAGAAGCTCATCGACTTGGTAAACCCACCAAAAGCACCAACCAAGAAGAAGAAATAACCCCATAAACCCAATAGGCCCTATTAGCCCTATAAGCCCTATAGGTCCCATAGGCCCCATAGGCCTCATAAGCCCCCCAATAAAAACCCCAAAAACCCCATAAAGACATGAAAGCAAGATATCTTTTCCCGAAAGACTACATGGCTGACCCCTCAGCCAACGTGTTCAACGACCGCCTCTACGTCTATCCCAGCCACGACTGGGACAGCGGCGAATGTTTCGACGACGACGGCGGACACTTCCAGATGCGCGACTACCACGTGCTCTCCATGGACGACGTGATGGAAGGCCCCGTCACCGACCACGGCGTCATTCTCGACGTCGAGCAGGTGCCCTGGGCCGAAAAACAGATGTGGGACAACGACGTGGTGGAGAAGAACGGCAAGTACTACCTCATCTTCTCGGCCAAGGACTACACCGGCGTGTTCCACCTCGGCGTGGCCGTCAGCGACACCCCCGAAGGGCCGTTCCGCCCCGAGCCCGCACCCATCATCGGCTCCTACAGCATCGACCCCTGCGTGTTCCGCGACGACGACGGACAGGTCTATTGCTACTTCGGTGGCATCTGGGGCGGACAGCTGCAGTGGTACCGCGACAACAAGCTGAAGCCAGCCGCCTCAGTAGGCGAGGAGAACTTCCGGCCCACCATGCTCCCCGAAGGCGACGAGGTGGCGCTGCCCAGCCGCGTGGCCCGCATGACCGACGACGTGCTGCAGTTTGCCGAGGCACCCAAACCCGTCCTCATTGTCGATGCCGACGGACAGCCCCTCAAGGCCAACGACCCGCACCGCTTCTTCGAGGCGTCGTGGATGCACAAGAAGGACGGCAAGTACTATTTCTCCTACTCCACCGGCGACACCCACTTCCTCTGCTACGCCGTGGGCGACAACCCCTACGGACCCTTCACCTACCAGGGTGTCATCCTCGAGCCCGTCGTGGGATGGACCACCCACCACAGCATCGCCCAGTATAAGGGCAAGTGGTATCTCTTCCACCACGACTGCGTTCCCTCCAACGACGTCACCTGGCTGCGTAGCCTCAAGGTGATGCCCATCGAGTTCGATGCCGACGGCAAAATCAAGACCATGAAGTCCGAGTAACACCCGCATACAAGAGCTGTGAGGCTCACACAAACCAAGAAGGCTCACTCTGATTGCGCATATCACACGGATGAAAACCTACATTCACGATAGGACTTTTGGCATTCCATTCAAGACGATGAATGCCTGAAAAAAAAAGAATCCGTGGCATCCGCGTTATCCGTGTGAGCCTTTTTTCTTGAGCGCAACTTCTAACCTTCCCCCATCTTGACGACAGTCTGAAGAAAAGAAAAACGACAGAAAAACTATTAAAACGCATGATTAAACCACGGGAAATAATAAAAATGTAGCGCTTTTAAGAAAATTTAAGGGAAAAGTGCAAAAACTTTTTTTCTATTTTTGTATTTTTGCACCGATTTTCGCCGACGTGTATAAACACGTGGTTTACAATACTCAATGAATGACAATACCTCGTCACCGTGCTGACACAGATAAAGATATTGAATTGTTCGAGTATAAACTAAAGTATATAAACAAAAAACAGAAGATTCATCTTCTACAAGGAAAGCTCTACGAGCTGCCTATCCAGCCAGTATTGAAACTCTAAAAGTGGGAGTGTGAGCAAAAGAACTTTGCCGCACCCAATACTGGCTGGAAACTTAACTTTAAAGAGTATAAACCCATAAACTAATTATAAATAAACAAAAATCATTCAAACTATGCGAAAATTATTACTATTATTCGTATTGGCTTTGACTGCGATAGGAGTCAAAGCAGCAAATTTTACTTGGACGGACGGTACCTACACCGTTACTGCAAGTAACATGGCTCCTCAGGGTAAGGAAACCTATCAAAAGCTGGAAGTCAGTGGACCTGGCGCTTTGGAGGCATTTATCAATGCAACAAAAAATCTAAGTGATCAAGATGGAGGTCCATTGAAAGGTGTGGGAGGCAATTCTACCCGCGTCAACCTGCGTATTGACGGAAACCTAAGTTCTGAAGACCTTGCTGCGCTGAATTCAACAGAAGTTACACCCCTTGGAACTTTCACCAGCCTTGACTTGCAGAATGCTGTAATTCCAGATATTGCATCTCTGTCTGGAATGAATTTGGGTAGTATGCAGCATCTGCTGTTGCCTTGTGGCTTCGAAAGTGATGCTAATGCATTCAAATCCATTAAGACTTCTACAAACAACACAAGCCTGAAATTGGTGGCTTCTACCGATGCCATTACCAATGCTCAGGAAATCGCCATCTATTCTTTTGAGGCCAACAATGTAAATACAGCATTAGGATATCAAGGATCTCTTATGCATCAAGCAGGGAGCGATCCACATAGCAGTGTGCCCGTATTGTTAAATACTGTTGAAACAGTAAGGATGGCAGGTGTTTTTGGCGACAAAGATTTGTCCTCTAGCTATAATAGTGATAAACTATTTGGTGCAGATCCTGCTGTATGGGACTTTACGGGAGCCGATTTCACTCCTTGCACTTTGAGTTCCTTTGGTTTTGCTGATGGTGCAACGCATTATGCTGTTACTGATCCCTTTACAGATAATAACACAGGGATTACCGGTCTCACAAACTATGATACTAATTCATTTTGTTACTTTTGTGTCTATGCAGCCAAGGTTGTAGACATTACCCTGCCTACCGAAATTGACGAGTTGCCCCCAGGAAGCTTGTCTTACTTGGCTTCAAATAACAAAGATAACTATAAATTGGTTCATGGCCTGACTGATGCACAGTTTAACAGTCAATTCAGCTATCAAGACCAAAATGGTCAGACTCAAGTACGCAACAACGTACCCATGGAGACTTTGACCATTCCTAACAACTATAGTATACTTGATTACGAATGTGCATTGCGCCCTAATATTGAGCACATTATTGTTGGAAATGGTGTAAAAGAAATCCGTGGAGGTGCATTTGCTAACAGCACCACCCTTCAGGATTTGGATTTTGCATCAGGCATCAGCAATTGCTGGATTGGCGACATCGCTTTTGGTGAAAGTCATAGTATGAAGCATATCGCACTTTCCGAGGGCATCGTGTCCCTGGGTAAGGGAGCTTTTGGCAACAGCCAACATCTGGAGTCCATCCGTCTGCCGTCAACTTTGCGTTTTATTGGCGACGAAGCATTCTGGAACTGTCTGGCATTAAACAGCATCACTATCCCTGAGAATGTTGAGCAAATTGGGCGTCGTGCTTTTGTAGGCTGCCCCTTCACCGACATTTACCTCACTGCTACAGACCCTGCCCAAATACCTGTAGTTTGGTCGGCAGGAACGGGTTTTGGAGAAACTGATGCAGCTTTTGACGGTAATTGTTCATTTAACCACGGCCATTTAGACGGATGGGAAGGCGGACTGCAGGAATCGCATAAAGCGCAAGTTCAAACTATGACTTTCGATGAGGCTGCTGAAATCTATTTCATGCATTGGAACGGTATGCCCGTACTTCATTATACCGAACAACTGCGAGATAAAGTAAGAGCCAGCATTTCCAGCACATACGCAATGAAATCAACGGACCAATTAGGTTTGCCTGACCGTCAGGACATGATTAAGCGCTCGAATATTGCCGGTGCTGATCTTGGTACAAAAGGTGCAGGTAAATGGACTCAGGACGGATGGGCACAGTTCATGCTCATGAAAGAGTTCACCACCGACCCAGGAGGTGATGTGTACCAGAAAGAGTTTGAAGACGTGTGGTACACCATCTGCTATCCTTTCGACTTGACTGATGAACAGTTGGCCGCCGCCTTCAACGAGACCTTCAATATTGTTGATTTCAGCGGTGTGGAGGTAATGGCAGCTGATGACCCTAACAATACTACAGGCATGCAGACGCTCACACTCCACTTCAACACAGTGGCTAAGACCTATTATAGAGACAACGAAGGCAATGAATATGAGGTGATTGGTCGTGAAAAGGATCCTGGAAGCGGTTTCAATTACAATATTTATCGTAGAGACGGTGTGGTATACCACCATTCTCAAGTGAGTGATTTTCTCTCATCCAACAAGACGAAAACCTTTGCACCTGGTGGAAGCATTTCTGAGTCCAATGCAAACAAGGCAAAAGCCATTATCATTGACGGTTATCTTGCCACAGCCGGTCATCCCTACATGGTTCACCCTGCCATTGGTACTAGTTTGGGCAATCCTAAGAAATGCACCTTCTCGGGTATTGAATGGAAACCCCAGACTCAGTGGCCTACCATTTACGAGGCTCAGAAGCGTGTGGTTGACCTGGGCGTTGAAAGGGGTACTATTACAGATGACATAAAGACATGTGTACCTGATGCTGACAACTATCTGCAGGCTGCCTATGGTGACTATGTCGGACAGACCTACACCTTTATTGGCAATGCAGAACAGTATGTTCCCGAAGCACAAAGCGAAATCGGTGATGAGCCTGAATTGCCAGGAATAGAACCTGTTGAAAGACAAAAGCCCTCAGAGGCAGAAGTTGAAGCTCTGAAACCCGAAGGTGAACCGCTTGCAGCTCCTAGTCCTGTCGTACAGAATCCTGATGAAAACAGTAAGTATTCAGAAGATTTCAAGGAGTTGTTCAAGACTGTAAGATGCTCTTATACAGGTTGGCATGCCGAAACACAAGATCAAAATCACCTTTATGAATTTACTTATGGTGAAGACTTGGCTAATTATAGTTTTGACGAGTTCATGGAATTTAGAGAGTGGCATAATAATGTTCAAGTGAATGCATATTTTTACAAAACACAGGCAAGTCAACATAATAGTGCAGTAGTTCAAAACATAGAAGCTCTTAAAGCTATATTAGGTGATGAACCTGTGGCATCAAGGGATGGTTTTGATAATTTGAAGCAACTTGTCGCAGATTATACTGCAGACAAAGAGGCTTATGCAAGTTATAAAGTGCTGTGGGATGCATATATTGAAAATCGTGCTGCTTGGGCTATTTACAACAGCAGGAGAGCAGAATTAGATACATGGAAGCAGGAAGATGTTCATCAAGCATGGCTGGAAGAACATGCTGCATGGCAAGCAAAGAAAGATGCTCATGACGCCTGGGTTGAGAACGCCCAAAGCTATCAGAAACTTATTCCCACGGGTGCTTACTTCCTGGGTCGCAAGGGAACGGCCTATCCCAAGTTCTATCGCGAGATTGCTTCTGACGAACGTCCTTATAATGAGCGTAAAGGTGGTTTCTGGACTCAGTACACCGCAGTGATTATACCTAACGATGCAGCTATTAATGGATTAGAAACTTCTCTGGGTGCAGGCAGCGCAGCCGACTCAAAGGGCCTGGATATGGTGTTCGACGAAGGTTTCATGGGCTTCTATGAGCCTACCGAAATCAAGGAGATTGTTGACGAGGCCAAGGAGAAGGGTCAGGACGTGAAATATGTTGACATCGTGGTGAGCATCAACGGTCAGGTGGTTCGCCGTGGCAGCACCTCGCTCGAAGGTCTTCCCACGGGACTCTATATCGTGAACGGTAAGAAGTATTATGTTAAATAATCGAGAAGGAGGACAGCGATATGAAGACAAGATATATCCAGCCAGAAACTTTGGTGACCTACTATCCCCTTGAATCACAACTCTGTGCCGGAACGGGCGTCCGTCAGGCAGACTGGGGTGGCAAAGGACAGAACGATTACAGCAACTCGCTCTGGGACAACCAAGGATGGGGCAACACCGAGACCCCCGTCATTGCCGGCAACGACAACGGCAACCTGAACTCCACCACCAAGGGCATCAACCTTTGGGATGAAGACGAGTACTAAAAAGACAGAATGAGCGGGGGGAAGCAGACGCCTCCCCCCCGCTTTCACACATAAAGAGTCTGGAAAGATGAACGTAAAGACAATCCTTTTGCTGGGTGCAATGGTGCTGACGGCCACCCATGGGGCTGATGCACAGGTTGGCGGCGACAGCTGGACCAAACCCTTCTTCGTGGAGGAGACACCGGTGCTGCTGACGGGCAACAACGCCATGCGCAAGGCCGCAGACAACGGGGCAGCCACCCGCGCAGCCACCGACGGAGTGTATTACCTGCGCCCCGAGGGAGCCTTCTACCAAGGCATCCGCCCCAAGGACTGGTCGTTCTATCCCGTGACGAAAATCGTGGTGCAACCATGGTTGCCCGTCACCTACCAGAACGCGGCGGGCGGCACGGCCACATGGATCGTTGAGGGCGAAGTCGTCGAGGCTGACGGCGAGGGCAACTACACCGAGACGGTGGAGCCCATACCCAATGGCTATCTGGACCACTACCTGCCCACCATGGAGTGCAACGGCGTGAGCTACACCTTGGGCGAGGGACACCAGAGCTGGGAGAGCGTCAGGGGAAGCATTGCCTGGGCAGACTCCATTACCGAGCTGTCGAACTTCGACCCCGGCCGCGTCATCGGCCGCAACGGCACGACGGTCTATACAAACTTCCGCCCGCTGTCGATGACGAGCAGCTACAAGTACAACTACGGCACGATGGACATCTACACTGGCGGCAGCACCTACTACTGCCGCGGTGTGCGCCAATTCTTCGAACGCCCGATGGCTCCGCTCTATGTGGAGAACGTCACCATACCGGCCATCAGCTATGGCGCGCAGATGTTCAAGGGCGACGCCACGCTCACGCTGACCTTCTATTCAGCAAGCGGCGACGAGCTGGGCGAGCCTCTCTGCACGATGGTGTGCGGTGGCAAGGACATCGTGAACCAGGGCTCGCAGAACGTGGGCGGCACGACGCTGAAGACTGGCACACTGGTGTTCAGCCGCACCGACGGCGAGGAGCCGCTGCTGCTGACCGACGCTTTTGCCGTGGTCATCGAGGGGTTCCAGGAAGAGGGCGTTGACGTGGGGCTGGCCGCCGCACTCATCGACCCGTGCGACCAGACGCTCTGCAAGGGGGCGAACATGCTGCTGCAGGACGAGTCGCACCAGGACATCGACGCCACGCTCACCTTCAACACACGTGTACCGTGCATCAGCATACGCGGCATGTACGACGGTCTGAAGATGGTGAGCACGGGCGACAACCTCACCCTGACGGCTCCCGAGGAGGGAGGTGCATGCACGGCACAGGGCGGCAAGGCGGCCACGGTGAGTCTGAAGACGGCCATCGCATGGAAGGCTACGTCGGCCAACCCCAACTATGAGCTGGAGGGCATGCCCGACTGGCTGACGGTGAAGGTGGACGAAAGCCAGCGCTACTTCGCCGGCGCCAACAACTACGGACACGGGCTGGTGAAGCTGACCTTCACCGCCGAGGCGCTGCCCGAAGGCGAGGACTACCGCACAGCCGAGCTGTACGTCAGCGGAAAGGGCGTCGCCACCGACGAACCCATCGTCATCACCCAGGAGCGGCTCGACAAGAGTGCCGAGACGGCCCTGCTGGACGAACTGCAGTCGCAGATAGAGGCCGCCGAGGATCAGCTCTTGGCACTGGAGCAGCAGAAGGAGGAACTGGCAACCCTATATGCTGAGAACAAGCAGAAGGCTGAGCAGCTGCTGACAGACATCACCGCCTTGGAGGAGAAAGTGAAGACCAACGAATGCCTCACCGACGAGGAGAAGGCACAGTTGGCCGACGAGATACGCCAGCTGAAGGAGAGCGTCAGTGAGCTGGACAGCGAGAACGAGGCCATCAACAGCGCGATGGGCACCCTCGCCGACGCCGTCAGGACGGCCGGAAACAGCCTGGAGAAGCTGCACAGCAACGCGGCACAGCTCAGTACGCAGCTGGAGGCCGCCAAGGATGCGGCAGCACTGGCTGCCGTGGCCGAGAAGCTGACGGAAGCACAGCAGAAGGTGGCCGAGGATACCGAAGCCCTGAGCAACGCGCAGGGTGAATACGGCAGCCAGCAGCAGCGGCTGACGGACATCGGCCAGGAGCTGGACCAGAAACAGACAGACCTGGGCGAGCTGCAGGACGAGGTAGCCAAGATTGAGCTGGGCATCGGACAGGCAGCCGTGAGCACAGGAAAGGCCATGGACGTGTATTCGGCAACGGGTGTGCGGGTGCGCAGCAACGCCACGACGACTGCCGACCTTCCTGCAGGCATCTACCTGATAGGAAACCGGAAGGTGGTGGTGAAATAATTCGCTTTGAAGACAATAATAATAGTAATAATTCTAACGATACTCCAGTTGTGAAACTGGTCTTTTTTCAACTAGGGGATTTTTCCCCAGTTGTTTATAATTTAAATATTTAGTTTATAATAATACTCAGGGCTCGTCGTGATGACGCGCCCTGTTTTTTTTGTTGCAAGGCCCCCCCTCTTCTCCCCCCTGGGGGGAAGCTCCGCGCAGGATGTCGGTGGGGTCTGTATCTTCCCCCCACAAAATATCCAAGTCCTTTTAATGAAAATTAATGTCCAATTCATGGCAATTAATGTTTGTAACTCGTCACATGGATTTTCTCATATTTCTGTTGTTGAAACAATCATCTGTGTGTTCTGAGCAATCTGTGGTCGTTAGTTCCTCGTCACACGGATTTCTCAGATTTCTCAGATTCCTGTTGTTGAAACAATTATCTGTGTGTTCTGAGCAATCTGTGGTCGTTAGTCTTTTACATAGCTTCCTCAGAAATTCCCCTTATACATGGCACAAATGGAGATGAAGTTTGAGACCCCACCCCCCATCCCCCTCCCCTTGAGGGGCGGGGAGAAGCGAGCTGAGTCTCATTGCTAATTTGTGTAAAGCTGTGTTGTGTCTCCTTGCTCGGCTGTGCGGAATCTCCCCGCCCCTCAAGGGGAGGGGATGGGGGTGGGGTCTGTAACTTTCCTGTCCAAACACCCATGTTCTTTTAATGAGAATTAATGTCCAATTCATGGCAATTAATGTTTTTCTTCTACACACGGATTCCACGGATTTCCTCAGATTTCTGTGCTGAAAAAATCTGTGTACTCAGTGCAATCTGTGGTCGCTTGTTCCTCGTCACACGGATTCCACGGATTTCTCAGATTCCTATTGTTGAAATAATCATCTGTGTGTTCTGTTAAATCATCCACATAGATGGAAGAATAACGCTCCGCGTCGTTCAAAAACCAATAAAAACCAACACGGACAAGGAAAAACATGTTTTTATTTGTTTTGTAAGAC
>OCTX012033382.1_pt1 | contig 14830 bp, 17 predicted proteins | sample 1539691 | NCBI WGS metagenome assembly OCTX01 (sample SAMN02144231, study PRJEB22623) | gut metagenome | biome: sheep rumen | host: Ovis aries | place: New Zealand | reverse complement strand
AAGTTCCAGCTTCAGCCAATTCCATTTGATGTATGGGGCCGCCGTCCTGGCTCCGTATATGGTCCGATCTTCGAAGCCGCCCTTCCAGTCGAAAATCTTGTGCCAATGCCGCAGGAATGGGCGGCCGTTCTTCAGTACGACCTCGAAGCGGCTGTTTTCGTATTCCATGGGTTCCTCGCTTTCTCCCGGGGTCCAGCCGCCCCGGGTCGGCTTCTCTGTCTCAGGCGATCCTCGTCTTGATGAAGGTGTCGACCTCTTTCAGGCTGGCAAAAGCCTTCATTTCATAGCCCAGGCTGCTTTCCCGGATCACCTTAAACGCGCCCCAGCTGGTTTTCATAACGCCCAGGCCCCGGCGCTCCGCCTTCGAGCAGGCTTCCCGGCTCAGTTCTCCGAAGCTCTGAATGTTCCGGCTTTCTCCCGCTTCGTTCCTGGCTTTTCCCGTCCTGTCAATGTACCTCATTTTTTCGCCCTCCCGGTTTATTTTGTAGGTCCTCCCTACGCTTATTATTATATACTATATATATAGTATTGTCAACAAATAATTTCAAAAAAGGCATAAAAAAGAGGCCCGCCTGAAATGCTGGCTGGCTTGTTTTATTCTCGCTGTTATTCGCGCGCGAAAACAAGCCGGCGCGGATGATCCCGGCCGGCCGTGCGGCCACTTTTGCGGCCAAAAGCCCCCACGATGGCAGCGGCCAAAGATAAAGAAAAACCCCGGCGCCTTGATTTACAAGGGCCGGGGCTGTGGGATTAGTAGGACTCGAACCTATGACCCCCACGATGTCAATGTATCGCAAAGAGGCCGGAGGCGTTGATTTTCCTACATTCTTATAATATTTTCATTTCATGTGGCGACTTCTGGAAGCATTGAAAAACAAGGGCCCGCAAAAAAGCGCGACCACTTGTGCGGCCACTTTTGCGGCCACTTTTACGGCCAGATTATCAGCCGTTTCCGTTCCTGTTAAATGTCATTTCATAGGCTCCCATGGCCGCCAAAGCTACAATGACCGCATTTACCGCAGTCAGGAGCGCTGTCTGTAAATCGAGGCCGGTTGTAAATCCCGTGGCGGCTATCATTAAAGCCAGGGCGATGATATACACCCACACCCGTGTCGGGATTTTCCAAACCTTGTCCAGGGGCAGCTTCAAAAGCTGGACTATTAACAAGGTCGCGGCCGTCGCGCCGGCGATGGTGGCAATATATTGCCAGGTGAACGGCTCCGTGGGCAGCTCGCCTTCAGCAAGCGCGACGGAACAAAGCATGACGGCAAACAGCGCAGTCAAAAGGGCGAAAAACAATTTTTTCACTTGATATCCCTCGCTTTCTTCATGATTTCGGTTGACTTGGCAGGTTCCGGAACTGGGCCCTCATGTCGTCCATGATTCCGTTGGCCCCGAGTGCATGGTATTGTTTATATATGTTTTCCATGTTCTCGCGGTCGTCATAATCGGCCCAGCCTTTTGCGATATAATGACGGTATCCCTGGAGCAGACGGTCCCGGAGGAAGGCCTGAACACCGAGCATAATAGCCTTGTTCTGCGCTTCCATGACCTGGTTCTGTTCGATGATCTCCGCCTGTTTCTTGTCCCGCTTCTTGAGCATTTTCGCAACCAAAAGCGCGAAAAGCCCGGAAATGATCGACGGCACCCCGACAAGGCTGGCGATTTTCAGAGCTGTTTCCACAATCTCACCCCCTTCCTGTCTGTTCGATGATCTGATTTTTTATCAGGTCAAGGAAGGAATAGAGGTGCACGGCGTCCTCCGCCTTTATGCGGATTGTCACGTATTCCCCCGGGGCCTGTCCATCGTCGTCCCATGGCGCGTCCGTATCCTCCGCCGGGTCTTCCGGAAAGCCGTCGCCCGGATCCCATTGCGTCGGATCCTCCGCTGTGAGATACTTTGACATAATCCAGCAATACCAGCAGACGCCGGAAGGCCAGCAGGCAATCCGGGACCAGTCGCCCTTTGTCTCGAGGACCTGTACCCTTTCGCCGCTGTTCAGCTTTCCTGCCTTTGATTGTCCGTAATTTGTCCCGGGTCCTTTGCGCGTGTTCACGCGCTCACCGTTCGGCCCGGTGACAATGGCCCAAACCTCCGCCGGCGTCGGTTCAGGTTCCGGACCCGGCTCGGGTTCCGGTCCTGGTTCGTCTCCGCCTCCGCCTGGGAGCTTTTTGTTGATATCGTCCCCGTAGAAAAACAGAGACGAAAGACCGACCATGTTCCACCCGCCGTTCGGGATGGTCGCGTCCTTGAATTTACTGGTGCAGACGTGGCCGCGGCTGCTGGATGAATGGATAGCGCCGTCGCCGAAGTTCATATCCGTTCGCCCGGTTTCCTGGACCATTTCCGCGCCCGTCCTTCTGGTTACTATGCCGATATGGCTCGCGTTTCCGAGGCCGTCGTGATATCCGCGCTTTTCTTCCCCGCCGTCGAAGGCGTGAATAAACAACGTCGCGCCGACCGGGATTCTTCCAAAAATACGCCGGCACTCTTCCGGCGTCCCGGTCCATCCTGTCTGGATAAATTTCCGGTACCAGGCATTGCTGCCGGCAAGGTCCAGCGCGAGCCCGGTATCCTTTGCGACCTGTTCATAGAATTTCTGGCAGTCCATGTCTTCATAGCTCCGGCCGATGTACTTGTCGCCAGCCTTTCCGAATTGTTCCGCGTTTATCATAACCAAATAACCTCCGCGCTTTCGTACCAGCTTTCGTAACGTTCCCGGATGTCCTCTTCGATGCCGTCAAACAGGACAACGCCCTTCATAACCCGGCAGAGTATGTCAACATCTGTTTTTCCGGTTATGTTGTCCGTTTCAGGAAACACGGTGCCTTTATCGAAATAAATGTCCGCGGTTCCGTCCCCGTTGTCTACGATCTCGAAAAAGGACCGGAGGCGGCCGTTTCCGGTCGCCTCCTTGTTTTTGTCAGTCTTCATCGGGGATCAGGTCCTCGCAGCCGCTTTCGATCAGGATTTCCCGGACCTTCTCTTTCAGCAGGCGCGGCACTCTGCGCCAGAGCGCGTGGGCCTCTTCCAGCGTCGGCGCGGACATAATCCGCTGCGCCCAAAGCATAGCCATCATGAGTTCTCCTCCTTTCCCGAATAATAGGCAACAAAGTAACGACCGGATTATCCAAATCATTACTTGTAAACCTCCTCGGACATTTCCATCAGGCAGTCCTCCAAAAACCGGTTTTTCTCTTCCAGCTCGCGGAGCATCCGGTCTTGTGCGGATTCCTCCACAAAGCAGAACCAGAACCGATTATCCACGGCGGCCGCCGACTGGACCATAACGTACTCCATCAGGGTTTCCTGGCCGTCGGCCATGATGGCCACCTGGGAGAGGTCTTCAGGAAATGCCGGCTCTTCCGGCGTGATGAAACAATTTCCGTTCATCTCCGCTGTGATCGTGTCCCCGTTCTTGAATCTGATAATGGCTTCCATGCTATCTCCTTTCCGAAAAGCGCTTTATAGCGCGTTTTCATGTGCCGAATCTGTTTCTTTGACATAATCCGCGCATAATCCCCGAGCCAGGAGCGCGTCGCCTGTTCTATGTCTTCATAGGACATGCGTCCGCGATCCATCAGGCGCTTATACGCCGCAAGCCTCCGCCTTTCCCTGGTGACTGATTTCGGATTGATTCGCTTTATCACTTTCCCGGAAGGCGTCAGGCTATACTTAATTTGTAAATATTTGAAGGTATCCCCCAGGCGGGCTATGTGTGTTTTGTGTTCGTTTATGAACATACCCATGGCCCGCGCCTCCGCGATAATTCCGCGGATAATGTCCACAAGGTCCGCGCGGTCTTTACAAATAACGTACATGTCGTCCATATAACGGCCGTACCATTTGCAACCCCGGACCACCTTTGCGTAAATGTCGACCGGTGTCGGAAAGTATATCCCGATATCCTGGGAGAGTTGGTCGCCTATGTCCACGCCTTTCGGCATGAACCGCGCGCCGGTCCTTTTCTCCGGCGGTACCTGTTCATAATATGTGACGGAGTTAAACTTCCGGGCCATGCAGCCCGCGTATTCCTCCGGCGTCATATATGAGACGTCAACGGCAAAGGTTTTCAGGATTTCGTCCAGCAGCCAGCGCCCTTCCTCTGATATCCGCGGGCCTATCATTTCCCGCACAAGGTCATGGCGGATATTGTCATAGAATTTCGAAAAGTCTATAAAGCCGATATATCCGTCGTTGTTCCTGTACTTCAAATAAAAATTATGCAGGTCGCGCTCGAATATCCGGCGCGAAAAGGCGAGGCCCTTTCCTTTCTGGCTGGCGCCGTTGTTATGGATCAGCAGCGGCCGCAGGACGTGTTCGAGTTCGCCGTCGCAGAAGGCGTGACGGACCACCCGGTCCCGGATGCGCGCGCCGTGTATGTGCCGGATTTTTCCGCGCTCGTTCAATGTAAACTCGGTGCCTTTTGATGTTCTGTATTCTCTGGACACGATCTCGCGCTTCAGCTTTACGATTTCCGAAAGAAAATCAATTTCAAAGCGCTGCGGTTCTTCCTTCCATGCGGAGCCCTTCAGGGACGCCAGGAAAGAATCATATAACAGGTTAAGGTCTGATAGTCCCATGGGGAAAAGCGCGCCTCCTTCTTGTAAAGGATTAAGCCCCGGATATCGGCTCGACGTATCTCGCCGCATAGGACAAACCGGCGCGCGCGGCTCCGCGTTTCCGCGCTGTCTTTTAGCCTTTCGGCAAGGATGACCTTTCCTTTCGGTGAGGCTGTCGCCTAACAAAGAGGACTTATCCTGCCTCCAAAATCCGGCCGGATGCCATTACCGTTGGACGCGTTGTTGTTGTTCGCGTTGCCGTTGCTGTTGACATTCGCAAAGTTCGCCGCGGACACGACGTCCCGCAGCCACCAGTTCGCACGCTCAAAGGTCACCCTGTTCCCCGTCCTCCGCGTTTCGCTCCGTTTTCGCAATCTTCCGGATAATGTTCGCGAGACTGTCAAAGAGTCGCGTCGCTTCTCCCTCGATTGTGCGGGCCTTTTGCGGTTTCCTGGGCTTGATCAGTCTGTTGTCCGCCTGCCGGACTCCCTTATATAAGGCGATCTGCCTGTCGATCATTTCAGCAAAGCGCTCATATTTATTGATATCAACGGGCAGCGTTCGGATTATATAATTCAATTCCTGTTTTAGTGCATAGCATAGCCCGATGGCCCGGTTCATGTACCAGCGCCGGACAAGAAACTCCAGGACTTTCGCCGGCGTCTCTGACGGAAAAATACTATTGCCCGTTGTAAAGGCTTTTTCTATCTCCCGCATGATATCCAGCACGGCGCGGCCTTCCTCGTCTATATACCATTTCTTGAAGGCCTCGTTCTTCCGTTCCCACCTGGCCACTATGTCGTCGATGTTCGCGTCCTTTGAATGTGCGGCGCGGTATTTCTCCATCTTTTTTCGGTACTTTTCCTCCGAAAATCCGAAGTCATTTAATACCAGCGCCGTCACTTCTCCGCGGACTTTATAAAAATTGTGCTGCGCCTCGAATCTCGACTCCTGGCGCCTTCCTTTCGGTACACTCATTTCCTCCGCGCCTCCACCCCGGCCACAAGGGCCGGGGATTCAGGATCCGCTTATGCTGCGATTGCGAAAGCCGGCCGGATGCCATTACCGTCGGACGCGTTGTTGTTGTGCGCGCCGCCGTAGCTGCCGACAAGCGCAAAGTACGCCGCGGACACGACGTCCCGCAGCCACCAGGTCGCACGGATGCCGATCAGGTCGTGACGGCACCGGAAAAGCGGGAGCTGGCTCTTGCTCATGGTGTAATTGGATGGCAGGCTGGTCCCGTTCTCGATGTTGTGGAAGATATTGGACCCGTACACCATCAGCTCGTTCATCAGCTCGATTTTTACGTCGTAGATGCTCTGGCCGGACTCATAGCCGTTTGTTACGGCGTTCATCAGGTATTCCCGATGGCTCAAGATGTGAGCCGCGCCGAAGGCGCTGTTCACGATGCCCTGGGCCGTCGCGCGGCCGGTGTTACCGTTCGCGCCGGTGTAGAAGTCCGAGCCGATGTACGCGCCGGTCGTAACGTTCGAATTGTTCATTTTGCAGGACCCGACGAGGCAGGTATCCGGAACAATGACAACGTGGTGCGTTTCGCAGGCCGTGTCTCCGGTGTTATACCAGTAGTCAAAGGCCGCGATCCGGTAGTTCACGCCGGAAATAGTCCAGTAGTCGCCGACAAACAGGTCGTCAAAGGTTCCGGCGCTGATTTGCGCGTACTGGTCGTCCGTTACGTGGTCGCCGAGATACTTCCCGCGGTATAGCGCGTTATGAAAACCGGCGTTGTTGTTTCCGAGAGCGGCGCTTGCCTTGAATTGCGTATGGCCTACGGTGCCGACCCTCTGTGTCTGTGTGCCCATGGTGTTTCCTCCTTTTTGTTAAAGAATATTGGAATCGCTATATGTGAAGTTCAGGGCATAATCGGTTCCGACAAGCTCCGTCGTGAATGGGCACTCGTCTTCCACGCCATGCCAGAACAGCACAAACTCGCCGTCCTCTTCCTGGATCGTAAAGGCGGAATATTGAATAATCGAATCAAGGTCCGCCTGGAGGTCGTCTATTTCGTTTTGAAGGTGGCCGGCCTGATCGTCGTCCAGTTGGCCGCGGACTTCCTCAAACCATGCCGCGAAGGCGTCCATGGTGTCCTGCTGCCATTCGGCCTGCGACGCTTCAAAGTTCGCGATCCATCCGTCGAATTGCGTTTTGAATTGGTCAAAGTCCATTTGGTCAACCGTCGCCGTAACGTATCCGCAGATGGTGCTGTCCGGCCGGGTGTCGTAAATGTCCGCTGCCTTTATTTCCGTAACGCCGACGCCGACGGTAATCTGCGCCAGGACAAGCTCGAAAATATCACTTGTTCTTGCCGGTGGTGTCGGAACCGGGTTTGCCGCCGCTACACCCGTCACGACTTCCAGGGAGACCTGCCGGTTCGTGTTGTCCCTCCGGAGGACGATGGTGTCAATTCGTCCATAAACGCCGGAGGCGGTGTCAAGCTCCATGGTGTTTGTGTCCGGCCAGTATCCCGGCTTCCCGTTCAGATTTGCAAACCCCGGTGAGACTTTCACCGACATGTCCGGTGTTGCCTGTGCTGTGACCTGAAGTGATCCAGCAAAAACGCCCGGAACAAAAAACGGCTTGAGCCATGTTTCGAAACTCTCCGCGTTGTATTTGCGGTCGCTGTTGTTGCTATTGAAAAAATAGCCGTACTCCTGCGCGTATACGCTCACTTTTTAACCCTCCTCAAAGTCCATTATTTCCGGAAGCGGGCTGCCGCATGTCAGGATGATTTCCCGGCCGCCGCTTTCGTGTGCTTCCTCAATCTCCGCGATACGGAGCTGCAGGTCTATGTTCCAAGCTATGTGTTTCACGTGTACCAGGTCCCCGACGTCATAATCTCCGCGGTACCTGAACGGGCTCTCCGCGTCCGTCGAAAAAGTGAAACTTTCCCGGATTGTTTTAGAATCCAGGGCGCGCTGTCCCTGGTTCTTCATGCTTGCCTCGATCTCCGCCGCGGTCTTTCCGTTGGTGTCCGCGTTCGTGGAAACATGAACCTCGCGCAAGTCAAGGCCTGAACCTCCGCCGACGGAGTACGCGGTCCGGACGTCGTTTATCAGCTGTGAAACGAAGGCTTTTGTCTTGTATGTCGTCGAATCATACGAATATTGTTCTTTGAGCAGGTTGTCGTACTTTTCCGAAAAAATAACTCTTGCAGCCGTGCCGGATGTCCGGTCCGCGCCCTTGTACACTTCAAAAAAGAGTTTGCGCGCGGAAAAGTCCGGGCGGATCCTGAATCCGAGGCCGGTCGCTTTGCAAGCCTTTGACACAATGGCGAGGACGCCTTTGTATGTCGCCTGAAAAATGAGCGTTTCCGTCAGGCCGTGATCGGCCCCCAGCTCCAAAAGCGGAATAGCCACCATATTTGAAATGATGGACCGGATAGAATCCTCCGCGTTTCCTGTGTAATAGGTGGTCGCCTTGATCAGCCGGCGGTCGAGGTATGATTCCAGAAAACGGCCTTTTATAACGATTTCGTCCGCGTTCATCTGGATATTTTCAATCACCCCGGCGTCCACGGTTTCCTCGCCGTCGTAGCGCTGGACAATGTTCTCCGGAATCAGCAGGCGCTTCGACTCCGCCGCGTATGGTGTCCGCAGCTCAAACTCTCCCGGCTCTTGATATCTCCGGAGCCATACCAGGGAAGAAAACTCGTCTATAATTCCCTGAAGCTCGAGGGCCGGGTTGTATATACGTACTTCAATACTCATACGCCCAGATACCTCATTTTGTATTCAATATGAACATTCAAAAAGTTAGAGCCGACGGCCGCGTTGTATCCGATGGTGTTCTTTCCGGCCTTGAGCTGGAAGAAAGACGAATCCGGGTCCAGGTATTCGTTGATCCTGGTCTGGACATTGTTTGCGAACTGGAGAATATTCTTTTTCCCGGTCGTCGTTTCGATCTCGACCCGCTTTGCGCTTGTCAGCGTGTACGGGTTGTCGTCGGTCCCGATGGTGATTCTTTCCCCGGTTTCGTATAAATACACGTAGGGGTTTGTCACGTCTCCGGATGCCGTCAGGGTGATCTTCATCCCGATGCCGTCCACGCCGTTCAGGTTGTCTATTTCCTGAATCATGGATGTTTCGCGGTGGCCCAGCTCTTCGCCTTCCGCTAAAAAATCATGTTCGAACGTAAAGTCTGAAAGCCAGGAGGCGAGGTCGATATGTTCCGGCTTTTCAGCATAGAAGAACGGGTCCGGACAAATCAGGCTTATTTGATATTGCCCGCGGAACGGATCCTGGTCTATGTCGCATGACTCGACGTAATAATTTATATATCTGTTGGACCGGTCCGGCTCCGTGTAGCAAAACTCGCCGACGGAATCCGGGCGGAAAATCCGATACAAGAGCTGGCGGTTGTCCCAGAAGTCGTCAAAAATCTTCCCGAAAACAACTATATTTCTTTTCAGAACCCGCGAGCGTTTGTACCGGTCGCCGTGTGTCTGCGAATAGGGGGAGGTTTTAACCTCCCCCGTAAACGCATAAATCCCTTCGATTCTTTCAATCAGGATGCCGGGACAGTTCCCGTCAACGATTAAATTTATATTGTCTTCCGTGTTCGTGAATGTCGCGGCCCTTATGATACTCATACGCCACCCCTCATTCTGGCAAGGATCAGCCGTGTTTCGTTTCTGATTCTCCGCGCCGTTTCCGCGGCTGTGTCCGTATCCTGGACGGTGATGTTGTTGGTCTGGTTCAGCCCTCCGCCGTTTGAATCCATAACGGCCGCGCGGATGCTGTTGTACAGGGTGTCCTCGCCGATCAGCATTTCAGGCTGCGACGCGTCGCCGACGCCGACAATAGTCGGCTCATTGAATAGCGCGCCCATTTTCGCCGCGAGCCGGTACCATTCGACGGTTATTGACGGGGTTTTTGAAATGTTCCCGTCGTCGTCAAACTCCCATTTGCCGTTGACCTTGTATTTCGGCAGCTTTACGGGCATCTTCAGTTCCGGGAGGTCCCACGTAATCTTTGAAAGTTTGTCTTTCAAATTGTTTACGGTTGTTTCAATCTCCCCGCACTTTGTGGAGGCGTTCGTGCTCGCCGTCTTCAGCTTATCGGTGATGGTGGACTCGATGGAATTAAACGCGTTCGTTATGTTGGTTTGCATGGCCGAGGCCTTTGTGGAGAACGTGGTCTCCATTTCCCCGAGCTTTGTCGTCGTCTCGGTGCTCGCGCTCTTCAGCTTGTCGGTTACTGTCGAAACAATGGAGGCGAAGTTGTCCGTTATGCTTTTCAGCATGGCCGCGCACTTCGTAGAGAAGGTCGTCTCCATTTCCCCGAGCTTCGATGTGGTGTCCGTGCTCGCGCTCTTCAGCTTGTCGGTTACGGTCGAAACAATGGAGGCGAAGTTGTCCGTTACACTCTTCAGCATGGCCGCGCACTTCGTGGAAAATGTCGTTTCCATTTCCCCGAGCTTCGATGTGGTGTCCGTGCTGGCGCTCTTTAGCTTGTCCGCGATGGTGGTCTGGATTGTGGTCAGGGTATTGGTTACGTTGGTTTGAATCGCGGAAAGTTTCGTTGTGAATGTGTTCTCGATCTCGGTCCACTTACTGGTGGTGTCCGTGCTCGCGGTCTTCAGCTTGTCGGTGATGGTAGTCTGCAGATTTGTGAACCCGTCCGTCGCGGCCTTTGTGAAGGCCTCCGCCTTTGTCTTCGCGTCGTCTACGCTCTTGTTCAGCGTGTCGAGCTTGACTTTCCCCAGGTTGTCCAGGTTGGTCTTCAGGTCCTTCATCGTCGGTGTGTACACCGTCAACGTATAAAGGTTGTCGGAAATGGAGGCCAGGTTCGTTGACAGGGTGCCAAAGTCGGATGCGGCCAAAGAGTCCAGCGCCGTCGCCATGTTGTTTATGTTGGTGTATGCGTCGCCGGCGTTCTTTCCTGTTTTCGCTATGTCTCCGACGGCCGTTGCGACCTTTGTCAATGTTGCCGCAAGGTCGAAAAAGCCGGTATTGTTCACCAGCTTTATGATTGCATCCGCCAGCGTGGAGAAACCTTCGCCGGCCTTGACTGCGCCCTCGCCGATGGAATCAATAACGCCTTTCAGGCTGTCGAGGACCTTTGCAAAGCTCTCATTGATGGAGGCAATACAGGTTCCGACGGCTTCAATTACGGTACCGATTGCGGTTCCGATGGACTCAATCAGGCCGCCTATTGCGCCGATGGGCTCCGCCAGCGCTGTGGACAAGCCCGAGAAGGAGTCCACAATCGTCGCGACGCTTGTTCCTACGCTCTCGACAACTCCGGAAATGGCGGTGCCTATCTTTTCGATAGCTCCGCCGATGCTGTCAATAATCGGTCCGATTGATTCAAGCAGTCCGGTGAAGGCTGCGACGATTTCCGGCAGTTTCGAGACCGTTGTTTCGACCATCTTCGTGATATCCGGAATGTATGGCGCGATGGCCTGAACAATGGAAGTGATGGCGCCGGAGATAGTGGAAACAAGGTCGTTAAACGCGGAAATAATGGACGGGAGCTGTTTCGTCGTCTCCGTTACCATCTTCGTGATATCCGGAATGTATGGCGCGATGGCCTGAACAATGGAAGTGATGGCGCCGGAGATAGTCGTTACAATTCCGTTGAAGCTGTCAATGATCTTCGGAAGCTGTTCGACGGTATTATTTACAATTTTAGTAATTTCCGGAATGTACGGGGCCAGGGCTTTTACGATGTCCGTAACTGCCCCGCTTATAACCGTCACAACGTCGGTGAACGTCGTGGAAATGGTCGTCATGAGCGGAGTGAAGGCTTCGACAATTGTTGCGATTCCTTCCGAAATGCCCGGGAAGGCTTCCCCGATGGCCGTGCCGATGGAGGTCAGAATAGTTCCGATTGCCTCCGCGATTCCTGGCGCGTTCTCATTCAGGCCGGAGAGCAGGTTTCCTGTTATCTCCGATCCTTTTGTGAGGATATCCGGCAGCGCGGCCCCGATCTTTTTTATAATGTCGCCCATGGCCGTGCCGATGGTCGTCAGGATCGTCGGGGCGTTCGTCGTGATTCCGCTAATCAGGTTCGTTACAATCTCGCCGCCCTTTGCGAGAATGTCCGGCAGCTTTTGAACGATTCCGGTTATAAAGTTCGTCGCCGCGGTTATGGCTCCGGTTATGAGCGTCGGCGCGTTCTCAATGATCCCGGTCAGCAGCATGGCCACAAGGTCCGCCGCGGTGGTCAGCAGTTCCGGCAGCTTTTCAGACATGGCCGTCATAAAGTTTGTGAGGATGGTCGTCGCGTTTTTCATCATTTCCGGGCCGTTGTCCACGATGCCTTTTATCAGCTCCGTCAGGATATCGACGCCGGTTTCCAGCAGCGACGGCAGGACCTTCACGATATTTGCGGCCAGCTCCGTGATGATCGACGCGGCCGCCGGCAGCAAAAGAGGCAGGCTTTCAGTTATCGCGCCGAGAATGGAGGAGACGATTTGCGAGCCCGTCTCGACGATGGTCGGCAGGACTTCCTTCAGCTTTTCGGAAATTTGCCCGATTCCTTCCTTGATCTTCCCGACGCCGCCCTCCGCGTCCCCGGAGAAAATGGAGGTCAACCCGTCCATAACGGTTGTGATTCCCGGGAGAAATTGGGCCATCATTTTGTTTTTCAGGCCGTTAAAAGATTGTGTCATGTTCTGGAGGCTGTCCTGGAAGGCCGCCGCGGCTTTCACGTCTTCCTCGTTCATAACGATCCCGAGGTCGTGTGCCTGCTGTTTCATGGCCTCGATTTCCTCCGCGGACATGTTCAGCAAAGCGCCCATTTCCGTCGCGCCTTTTCCGAAAAGCTCCTGGGCAATCCGCGCGCGCTCTGTTTCGTCTTCCACCCCGGCCAGGGCTGTGACGGTCTTGTTCCAGAGCTCTTCGCGGCTCATGTTCTGCGCTTCCTCCGCGGAGATTCCCAGCTCTTCAAAAGCGGCGGAGCCGTTCGCGGCCGCCGTGGACAGTTTCGTCATGGACGTCTTCAGGCTGTCCATGCTGGTCCCGCTGTGCTGTGCTATGAAGTCCCATTCCTGGTACGCGTCTGTGCTGATCCCGAGCTTTTGGGACATTTTATCTATATGGTCGCCGTATTCGGCTGTGGCTTTCGCTGCTTTGACAAAGGCGGTGGACAAGGCGCCCACGGACGCAACGGCAGCCGTTACGCCCGCGGCGATTGTCTTCGCGCCTGATTTGATCGCGCTGGAAAACTTCGAGGAGAATTTCTCGCCGGAAGTCTTGCCCGCCTTTTCGGCGGCCGTGCTTGTCGTCGAGGTCATTTCCTTTGTGATAGTCTGCTGCGCGCCCTTCATGGTCGGGATGATCGTTACCGACGCTTGCGCGACTTCAATCATGACTATTCACCTCCTGTTGTTTTCGTTTCTTCCGTTCCGCCCGTTTCCGGTCAAAGAACGCCCGCAATTCTGGGATAGGCAGCGCGTTTTTTCCGATGTGCTGTTTCCGGTTGTCCCCTGGTCTTTCGTATGGTCTCGGCTTTCGTGCCTGTTTCCTGGAGCCTATGGCGCAGATATTTGCATTTATTAAGGCCAGCATGTCGTAAATGTCCGCGAGGATCGCGTTTGTCTTTACGGTCCCGGCCCACGGCGCAAGGTCCGGCGCGAGCTCCTTTGCGATTTCGCCGGAAACGTCCGGCTTATTCAAAAAAGCGCCGAGCGCATCCCATGATAGGCTGCGCCCGACATCTTCCAGGCAGTGACCCGTCTGTGTTAACAGGTCTTTTTCTACTGCCTCGCGGTGTTCGCTTATGAATTGCGCGAGGCCTCTGATTCCCCCAGCTTCGACGCGCCCTCGCTCATGGCGTACGCGTTAAAGATTTCGTAGTACTCCATGTCCGCGATATTCTTTTTTTCAAGGTCCGGGCAATGGTCCAGGATAAACTTCCGGATTTTCGGGCCCTGTTTGGAGATCTTCGTCTCGTCGCCCAGGTCCGCCATGATCTGCGCCTCTTCATACCCGAGGGATTTCAGCGGCGGCAGCTCGTAGACCTTTTCCGGTTCGTCCTCGAGCGCAAACCGGAACACTTTCGGTTTCTTCAGGGTAAAGTTAACAGTTTCGTTTGCCATGGTGTTTCAACTCCTTTTTATTGATACCAGCCCGGGCCGGAAGTCCGGCCCGGGCGCGTGGTTCCTGTTTTAGGCAACCTGGCCGTCGTCTGTCCTGAATGTCCAGGCGTCGGCGCTGATGGTGGCCGGCCAACTGATCGGGGACCCGGGCGCAAAGGAAATATCATCCAGGTTGGTGATAAAGCCCTTCGTGGTCCCGAGCATGAACGTGTCGTCGCCGTCTTTCATCAGGAAAAGGAAGGCGGCCTCGTCGGACATAACGCCCTCTTTAACCTCGACGGATTCCACCTTGCCGTGGTCCTGCGTGGCTGCGACTTCGGTCACGTTCCCCGCGCCGAAAATGGTCTGCAGGACCTTCTTCGTGGTGGAAATGATCGTGCCGGCGACGGTCTTGTCGTCCTGCGACTGAAGCATCCGGCGGATGCTGTTGGACCAGTCCTTCAGCGCTTCAGCGCTGCGGCCGTGGTGCCAGGTGATGCCGTCCTGGGAGATGTAGCCGACCTCTTCCCAGTCTGCGGCCAGTTCTTCGGAAGGATAGGCCGGGAGAGCCGTTCCCGCCGGGGCGGTGAAAAACATGCCCGTCGCCATGCCGGCGCCGAGGTTTACGTCGTTACTTGCCATGGTAGTGTTCCTCCTTAAATTGTTATAGTTTCTTGATGTACCACGACGGAGATTTGCGCCGAGTACATAGCAAGGTCCGGCCGTACTGGATCGGATCCCCAGTTACCGGAAGAATTGACAACGATATGCCGCAGCGGCGTTGTCTGTTCTTTGGTGACTTTCCGGAGGATTCCGAGAGCGTTCCGGAGTGTTTCGTTTGCGTCGGCGGCCTCCTTTGCGCGCGCGTCCAGGGTGACATTGAACGTGTCGACCTGGCCCTCAACGCCGGAGCCGCCTATTTGGGTTATCAGGATACAAGGCAGAGAGTAGTTAGCCGGTAGCGGCCGGCAGTATGCGGTCATGTAGTTTTTTAAGGCTTTCCGGATTTCGTCTTCGATATCAACGGACCGCCGGATTGTTAAGCTCATGAACCGATCACCGCCTCGCTCAATGCCTTGTCTTCGGATTCCGCCTGCGCGCTTTTCTTGTCTGAAGAATAGACAAAAGCCAGCGCGCGCTGGCTGCCGTATGCCCGCCCGACACGGGAGCCGGACCAAAAGCCCGAGCCTCCGCGCGTGTTGTTCGCGTTTGCGCGTTCGCGGATGGC
>OCTX011487661.1_pt1 | contig 14831 bp, 25 predicted proteins | sample 1539691 | NCBI WGS metagenome assembly OCTX01 (sample SAMN02144231, study PRJEB22623) | gut metagenome | biome: sheep rumen | host: Ovis aries | place: New Zealand | reverse complement strand
GATGGAACTGCCGGAGTCACATCCAAAGCAGTACCATCTATTAGTAGAGGGGTATATACACAATGAAGGGGTATCATCGTTATTATGAAATGGACAACAACAGAAATATTTATCTCCTTTTTTATGAAGTTCTTCTGTTTGTCCTATGTAATCTACTATATCTATTTTCTCAGCTAATTCATTCAGTTGCTCCTGATTGTATTTCATAACTTATTGGTCTCCCTAGTCTCTTAATTACTGTTTCTTTACTATCAAAAAGACTTTTAAAACACCAATTATATGCTTCAAATTCAGAATATCCGAGCCTTACAAGTTCCTCAAACCATCTTTTGCGATAATACTCATGTAATGAATCATGTATATCATCAAATTCAGCTTTATTACCGTCTTTGGCGACACGTTCTGCTATAGTACGAAGCATATTATCATTCATAAAATGAAGTGATTCTATACATTCATCAACTATAAATGGTTTTTTATCGCGTTTACATTTACGCCAATACTTTAATACACCTTCTACGTACCATCCAACATGTTCACGCTCTTCTTGATCTATGAAGGAATCTGAGTGAAGATATATATTATATCCACTTTCTTTACTGTAACTCATAACACCTTCGAGATATGGATAGTATTTAGCTATATCTTTAATAGTATCTGACTTTACCCTGTGGTCTCTACCGTCATTACCATATACGTAAAGCTTTAAATGCTTAAGATTTTCTTTTACTTTTTCTTCATCGCCATCTCCACCGATGGCAACAAAACTATCATAGAAATCACATTTCCCACAAAATTGACTCATTTAATTTTCTCCTTTATTATGGATAAATATTTAAATATTTATAAAATAAATAACTTTGAGGAGAATTAAATACTCCATATAATTCAATCTCCTTTTCAAGCCTTGCTTTAATTGCATCATCTATGTTTAAATAACTTCCTAAATTGATACGCATTTTGTTATAACCAATTTTAACATACCATTTATACCCATCTTTTATAACACCCTTAACTGGAGCACTTTGAATATTATTTATTCTCTGTCTAATATCTTCTTTATTAAGAGGTAATGAACTCCAAAAATAATTATGTATTGCTCTATCTTTATCAATATATTTTCTTATTTCAATTGGACGTATTTTCATCCTATCGGATGCAGTTTTATATGTATAATAATGGTTAATAAACTCTCCGGTAGTGGCATTATATTGATATATATCCTTAAATGTTCGAGAAGGTAATGGTATATTATATACATCGGGATCATCTTCATATCTCCAAATATAACCGTGTGCGGTATTACTCTGTTTGTTAGCACATTTATATATACCAGTTCCATGATCTTTAAATCCCAACAAAATAGTAGCCTGTTTCGCATTTTTATATCTCGCAATATAATTAAAATTCAAATCATATTGTATAATAGGAGTATGTTCCGTATTTGTATTAGATAATCTTTCTAATCTTGTGCCGTATATCCTATTATTTAAATAATCGATCCATTCTAAATTTGTAACAATATTATTACTTCTATTTTCATCTTTATGGTTAACTTCCGGTAAATTGTTGGGATTTGGTAAAAATGCTTGCGCAACTAAACGATGTATATATCTACGAATCCCTTTTCCATCTTTTCGAAGCATCACGGTTAAATATCCATTACCATTATCGGTTCCGGTCATATAATGCTCTTTAATACATCTATTATGATTATTTTTATCAAGTATAATTCTACTTAATGATTTTACTCTTCCATAGTTACTAATTTGGTAACCCTCAAAATCATCAATGTTTCTCCATTCTTCTTTTATAAATTTACCCTCCCTAATTTTTATATTCACAAGCCTTATTTCTCATGGAACAAAGATAATTACAGTAAAACTGATTATTAGTGTTTGGCAACCATATTTTTTCATTACTGATTTTTTCAATTCTATCTAATGCCCACTCTATAGTTTCATCATATTCTTTTTTTGTCCAAGGAATAACATATTCTTGTTGAGCTCGAAAAAAATTCCATCTTAATTTATCTACTTTTCCATATATTTGTATTATAGGTATTGAATACATATATAATTGACGTTTAAATTCATTAAAATGTTCTTCTTGAGTCTTACTAATTTCCCCATTCTTTTTAAAACGAGGTAAAAAGCTTTTATGGTCACTAATTATTATTTCATTAGTTTCTTTATTTTTTAATAACAAATCTATAAACCCATGAAACTTATATTCTCCGACTTTAAAATTTACCTCTTTCTCTACTCCTAATATTTCATATTTGTCAAAATCAAACATAAGCTGACAAATATAATCTACACATTGTTGATAATATTGTTCTTTAATATCAACGTATTTATTAGGTGGAGCATCATGTACAACAAGTTTTTGCCACTTATCTTCAAAATATTCTAATAATGTAAACATATCTTGTTCTTGCTTTAAATAAGCCTCTAGTGTTTCATGCATTGCACTCCCTACTTCAGCAAAAAAACCCGATTCCCCCTCAATATTCTCTACATAATGAAGCCACCATTCATAAGGACATTGAAAGCTATTAATTCGGGAAAAAGAGAGTAAATCATTTTTCATTTTTTCTTTTATATCCTGCATTATTCTTTCTCCATTAAATCTACATTAAACCACTTGCCATATTTTTCAACCAACTCTAATTGATGGTTATTGTATTCATCCACTTCCTCATCTGTAAAAGGTCTAACCTCTGATAGGTCTTCTATAAACATTGGATCTCCTCCCCAACGTCTGTAGTCTTTGCCACCATCACAGAAGACTCCGGTCATACCATTACTTTCGTGGAAACATTTGCAGCACACCCAATCGTGCCTGGTCATACTCTCTATGGTTTCTCCACAGTTCTTACATCTGACTCTATTATGTACTATTTTAGTTCCTCTTTTCATTCAACTAACTCCCTCTCAACCAGTTCATAATCAACATTCTCGTAATATGCATAGTTGGAATAATTTTCACACCCATCATCCATATCACTACACTCTGCCCATAAAGGGCAATTCCTATCATTACCCATACATTCTCTACATTTGTATGACATAAATAATGCTTTCTTGTTGTCTTCTCTTAACTCGTTTAAGCAGTTTATTGCTTTCTCCTTATCTAGAAAACATTTTTCAATACTCTGCGTACTGCAATCAGTAAAACTGTAGTACGCATTAATTATATATACCTTCATTACTCTACCTCCTCAAGTTCTGAGAGAACACAACTCTCACATAACTGCATACCATCAAACCAATAAAGAGTCGTATAGTCATCACCGCATTTATCACAGTAATAAACCGGATAATGTCTTAACGGACAAGAATTATCACATGGGAACCCCGGTACCGAACAATCACAACACCCATCTTCGTACCTAATCATATTTCAACTCCCTCCTTTACACCTGCTAAACCAAAAGATTCCATCGGAGTCTTAATTCTATGTAATATTTCAGCATATAAAGCACTAGTCTCCGGTATCCAACGCCACTTATATGGATCTTTAATTATAAAATTGCCAAATGTTGAGTAGTACTGATTTTTATACCTATACCCACAGTATCTTTTACCAAAGAATGATTTAATTTCCACTCTTGTATATTGTGGTGGTGGATTTTTACTACATAACTGCCAACTATTTTTCATTACTGTCCTCCAAAAGGTTCTTCTCTTTCATTTTGTTTACAGTTTACTATAGTCTGAATATCTCCTAGATACTTAAGATTCATCCATTCCCCATCATCTTGTTGTTTACCATTTCTGTTAAGGAATATTCTTGTATAAATATTTCCATAATCAAGTCCACCGTCAGATTGTATCTCTCCTGAGGTTTTATATCGCCAATACACAATCGTTGATGCATACATAGCAATTTTATCCGAAGAAGATATCTCATTCTGTCTACTAAGCTGACACGCAGCCAATACATACATATCAAGTTCGCCTGCTATTTCATTCTTAAGAGTATCTGTTATCTGACCAAGTCTATTAGATAAAGCGAATGCATCAGAGTCATTGCCCTTAATATAGTCAAAACAAACAAACTGTAATCCCATCTTATATTTAAGAATTTTGCATATAGCATATACTCTCTGAATATCTACTATTGGCATATATATATGTATCAGAGGTAGTGACTTAAGTATTTCTTTAGCCTTAAGTATTTTTTCTTTTTCCGTATTACTCCAATTACCTTCTTTAATACGTCTTACTTCTACCTTGCTAAGATTTGCAATAGATCTAACAAACCACATTTCATCAGTTAATTCTGTATCAAATACCACAGTAGGTATACCTTTCTTAGCCTTTCCTAACGCTTCGTTTAACAGATAAGCTGTTTTTCCAGACTTCATACGAGAAGCAACGACTATAAGTTCTCCTTTTTCGAAATGGAAATATGGTTCAAATATCTCATATTCACTAGGTATTCCAAATCCGTCCTTACCTTGCTTATCTATTATCTTCTGCAAAAGTTCATCAGCTTCATCTCCTATTTGTTTTAAATTAGAAGTTATAAGATATTCCTCTGTAAGATTATTAAGTATTCTATGAACCTTATTATCTGTTTCTTCTACATTTCCATTAGCAAAACAAAGTCTTTGAAGTTCTGCTGACTTCTTAAATAATGTCCTTTTATAAGCAAGGGTTACTACTGTATTACAAAGTTCTAAATATTCCTCTAAAGTATCCCTTGCAGCATAATTAGACAACTCCATATATTTATTTATATCTGTCAAGTTTCTAGATGCCATTAACTTACTAACCGCCTTATTACTAGCAAGCTGATTATTTAAATTAAGTTCATCTATATTAGTAATACCTTTTCTATATAATTCATTTATTGCCCAGTATATTGCTCCATTTTCATTTTGACTAAAGTGTTCTGACTTGAGCCAATCTGTATGAAGTATAAACTCGGGATGATTAAGTAATGATGAAATAACTCCGGTTTCTGCAGCTATATCTTTTAGGTCTGTAATATTATTGGTCAATTTTCTTACTCCTTTTATGATTATTTAGAAAGGAGTCGGCAAACCGCATTTCTTGTAAAACCGACTTAGGATATTTATGTATCTACGTACAACGGTTTGAAATAACATGGAGGTCAACATGCAAGATTAACTGAAAGTTTGTATCCGAGGAGACTTGAACTCCTGACCCCTTGATAAGTCAAGTACTCTACCAACTGAGTTACAGATACTTACCTACCTTAAGGTCGGCAGGATAACCGCACATCGCACTTACTTAGCCTAGCTTACGCTACTGAGTGTGTACTAATTTGCTCTCCACTCCGCTTTGCTATGATAGGACTCGAACCTATATATTGTATCTTTGCTTTCCCAATTAAGCTACATAGCAACTTATACTTTCCACCGCAGTGACGTAGTATAAAACGCTCTGTACAGATTGGAGGTTATCCCACGTCCCGTCTGCTAACCTACCTTAAACGCAACACCTCGTTACATTATTTTGCTAAATATAGATTGTACACTCTACATTAGTGGTGAACGGATAGCCACTCTATCTGGGCTGAGTGGATTCGAACCACCGAATCTCAGAGTCAAAGTCTGATGCCTTTACCGCTTGGCGACAGCCCACTGTTGGTGGGTTTGTCTGTACCACCCACCGAAGATTGATGCGCCTAGCTCGTTCTTTTTGTTGAGGCAGAACAGCGTGGTTCTCAAGAAACTGCCATTTCTAATCCTATTCCTACGGCATCTCTTTCAGAATAGGGGAGGTTTTTATGACTTTGCCGTGTCAATCACTCTCTTAACATACTGCTTGTTCATTACGTGATTAAATCGAACACTAAGCACCGTGTATGCTTGGTGTAGGTTTAGCGTTGCGCCGCATCCCCTCGGTCTATTTACGCAATCTCGACCATGTGGAGACGGTTGGATTTGAACCAACGCGTTCATTCATCAAAAGATTAATTACTTCTTTATCACTTGAAATCTCTAAGGCGGCTCGACCACTACCGCTACGTCCCCATGTTTTGCGGTTAACCTATACACCGCAAGGTTATATTTTAAAGAGGAGGCTCACATGGAGCATCACACCTAGGGGAATTGAACCCCTATTTAGAGAATGAAAATCTCTTGTCCTAGCCATTAGACGAAGGTGCGAATTGTCGGTTTAGCCTATACTACCGACAAGGTACGAGAGATGGTTGATAAGTATCAATCTTTACCCCAAGGAAGTTCATTATCAGCATCATCCGGAATCTTCATAAAATCATCATTTGATGGGGTGATGGAACCATTTTCTTCAGCAGCCTTTTTAGACTCAGCAAACTCAATATTCTCAGCTATAAACTGAAAACCATATACCTTCTGTCCATCTTTATTAGTGTAATTGTTATTCTCTACACGACCTTCCATAACAATTTTTGTACCTTTACGAAGATACTTTTCACTAAACTCTCCGAGTTTTCCAAGTGCTGTTACTCTGAAAAAGTCAGCAGTTGGAGCATCGGGATCATCCTTCTTCTTAAATCTCTTATCAACAGCGAGATTAAAATTTGCTATGCAAGTTGCATTGCTCCCTGTTGAATATCTAATCTCTGGGTCTGCTGTCAGCCTGCCCATAAAAACCACTTTGTTCATAATTTAATTTACTCCTTTACTTTATATTATTTAATTCTTCTAAGAATTTCTTAGCTACTTCTATATCGTCAATCTTATTAGGATTTCCATATTTCTTTGCTACCTCATTAACCTTTTCATTCTTAGCACCGCCAAGTTCGGTAGCTTTGGCTACTATCTGCTTCTTAACAGTTGCAATGTCACTACTAGGTTCTGCATCAGCTTCCTCATCAGTTTTTCTTACTAGTGGAGTATATCCTTCTCCAGAATTTGCCCACTGCATAATCTTTACTCCATCACCCTCTGTAAGAAGCTTTGCTCCTTCATGGTCAAACAAATGAGTGTTGTCCTTCTGCACTTCAGCAGTATTAGTCTTCTGATCAAGTAGGAAAGTACAACTAAATTCATACTCGAATCCGTCTCTCTGCTTTGCGCCAACGCCAAGCTTCTGAACGGTAGTTTTACCCTTATCGTCCTTTGTCATCTCATACTGATCCTTACCCCTCATGGTTGCAATAATATGAATAGGACTATCAGCTATAGCAGAAATAAACTTATTGTGACGTGGAGTGACCTTACCCCATGCTTGATATGTTCCACCTGCTTTCTGCTGAAGTTCAAGGCATCCACCTTTACCCTCCCATTCGTGCGAACTACTGTCAATTATTAAAATATCATAACCCTCTTCAACTGCGAAATTAATCAAATCAACATACTTCTCAGGCTCATGAGGGGCATCTATATCAACGATATCATAATCAAACTCATTGGCATAATAATATCCTCTCTTCTGCTCTGTATTGGCAAGAAGTATTTTAGCCTCTTTTCCCGATGTCTTTTCAATTTCACTCTTCATTCCTGTTGCAAGCCTTAATGCACTATATGTCTTACCACCACCAGATGGTGCCATTAATGCAACCTTAACAAAAATCTTTTCTCTCTTAGCTTTCTTAACTTGAAATGCCATTATTAAATTCCTCCTTTTATTTCCTTGTATTATAATTTAATTTTTACTTTCGTTTATTAATGGACATAATATCTCTCATCATGATTGACATACAGATACTTATCCAACTCATTGGGCAACTCTATTGCCCGGAATGTACCACCACACTTAGGACATCTTTTCTCCGGAATAGATAACCCATAGAGTTTTTTATGTATAACGCCTGCATCTTTGTAGGCAAATACATGATGACATTCGTTGCAGATCATTTGACTATGTTTTTCTTCTGTACACAACTCTCTAGCCCCTTTCTTTTAATATTTTGATATATTTCACATTTATTTATCAACATCACATATATAATTTACCATACTTCGATGCACTTGTCAACAATTTAATTTATACTTTTAAAAAAATTTTTATATGGGCACCCGACAACACTCCTGATGCCCATATAATATTATTTGAATATATCACTATATTGTAACATCCACCTCTTCTTTGTGGTTTGGTTAAACCTATATTTCTCAGCAATGTCTTTCCAGTTTTCTACATTATATATCAGATCTGTAACTGAAATATCTAGCTTTTCTGCTCGTCTTTTTAGATAATATATAAGTCCACTATCCATTATGGATTTTGCAGTAATGACATCACTTAATTGATATATAGCGCTTATGTTTCTTATTATTGTATTATAAACCGATCTATTTAACGCACTTCCTCTCGAATTATGTTTTTCTTTAAATATATTTTCGCCCGGTATTAATGGGAATAAACGCATATCACTTCCTAATGTTACATATTCTCGCTGCTTATCAGCTTCTTTACAAATATTTATAAAATCTTGTGATACATACACCTCTCTTCCAGTACTTAAATGTGCTACAGAATTTTTTTCATCTATATCTGATAATTTAAGGTCAATAATTTCTTGATAATCCTTACCTTTTATACCTTCATATAGGCAAAAGAATACGTATTTATCTTGGTCATTCTTTATTTTCGTATGAATTAATTCCATAAATTGTTCATGTGATAATATAGATGCATTTATTTTACTCTTGTTAATGCAAGTATATAAACTTTCATTGTTTAATTCATCAAAATGATTTTGACCATCGGTAATTAAATTCTCGTTCAGCGCCCATTGTGCATACTTAATAAGGTTGGAATTATACACTATCAATGGAGTTATTGTTCCTATGTCTAAAAATTTATAAAACTCCAATATCTCAGATACTGTAAATGAGTACAAATCTTTTTGTCTTATATTTTCAAATCCATAACTCTTTTCAAAAACTCGCTCCCACCACCTTGGTGGATACTGGCTTAAATCAATACTATTTAAAAATCGTTTTTTCGTTTCAAGATTATAAACGTCATTATAAAATTCAAGCATTTTCATACACCTCCTTCAGAATATTCGATACTTTATTGTTTACGTCCTTAATTCTATTTAGAGTATCTATATCTTCCTGCGAGATGTTTTGTATAACATTTGGTATTTTACCCATCTGATCATTATAAATACCATATATTATTATGAGTGTCTCATATACTTTCCACGTCCTTTCTATATAAGAGTCATTGTCTTCAATAAATTTATTTAACTTATTTTGTAAGTCTTTTGAAGTAGTAATAATTTCTTTTCGTTCCGGCTTCTTAGGAAAATATAGACGATCTATTGCTTTGGCTAATATGCCAGGGTTGACCAGACCGTTTCCTAATTCAATTTTACTATTTAGATAACTATCGGTATCTGTGTTTAATCTCTTAACCACTATATTACCGGCATCATATTGGTCATAGGTTGAAGAATCAATTTCCTTCATCTTAGTCTTCTGATTTTCTTGCCAAATCATTTGCCTTGCTCTACCTACGGAGAACGTAGATATCTGCAACATCATCGGGTAATCCCAATTATTATCTCTGTCGTAGTTTCTACCCATTCCCAAGTATCTGTGGTAGCCATCTACTATATCAAAGGCGGTTATATCAGATATACTTAGGATTTCATCTTTTTCATTAAACCTATAGTTGGCTCTTTCATCGTCCAGATTGATGTTTAGCGTTATCATATTTGGAATATAGAAACCGTTAGCATATGACTCATCTATTTCCTTAACTGCTTTATCGTCAATATACGGTCTTAATATTTTAGTACCGCCCTTCAACATGATCCTTAAGGCTCTTTGCGTGTCGGCATTATAGTTAATAAGTTGCTTATCTCTAAGCTGCATTAGAAACTGTGCCGTAGTTTTACCAATATATTGTTCATCCGTTATTTTAATTAAGTGAAATTTTAACGGGAATTTAATTTCATCAATTTCGTATTTCTTACCCGTATATAGTTTAATTTCTTGTTGTGTAAAATAATCTTTTACTAATTTAGGGTTTACAACATCGGTAATTGCATATAAAATAAATTCGTTATATTCAGATATATCCTTACGTTGAGATATAATGTCTGATGATAAGGAAATAGGTATATTATATTTTTCATATAGTTCCAGATACCATTTTTGATTACTTGATAAAGCATTTTTGTTGGAAATATTATTAATTATAAATTTAATCAATGTCTTTTCCAACTCGCCTCTGTCTTTTTGCATTAAAATCACCACCTTTTCTTTTTATTCTATAAGAAAAGATGGTTATTGTCAAGAATATTTAATTTTCCCCTTTATATATTTGTTCTAATATTTTTTCTTCCTCTTCTTGTGTAATAAAATCTCTTTGGCATTCATCAACATAATCTTTAAACTCCCTTATATAATCTATACCAAATATATCTAACCATTCTTTTCTTACAGTTTCCGGAGTCGCCTTTCCTTTTCGTACTCTCCGATTTTCCCAAGCTTCCTGAGCTTCGGCTTTTAACTTTAGATCCTTTTCATATCCATATTTGCCATGTACGCCATACTTACCTCTATGGCATTTTTCGCACAACCCCACAGTTAAGTGGTATTGTATGGCAAGCTTCCTACCTATTTTCCCATGTATTGCATGATGGAGTTCTACTCCTTCGGTTGTTCCACAGTAGTAACAAACCTTAAGATTATCTGTCATTATACTTCGCAAGTGTTCCCCACCTTTCTTGTTACAGTCTACCATTAAGTGAAATCATTCTTAATTATGAAACTATTCTTTTATTCTCTTTGCTCTGGTGGAATCAATGAAACCGCCTCATATTCCTTTTGATGAATGCATTTTTTAGCATCGCAACACCATTCCCACCAAATATCTTCAACATAGCTTTTTTCACAACTAACACATGGTTCAACCACTAAATATTCATCATCTGTGAGTATGTTCATATCTAACTCCCATCAAACTTTGTTTTTATCTTATACTTTGTACTATATTACTAATCTCAAATTTACTTTCACCATTATCATTTGTTACAATGTGATTAAGGTCTCCAGATACCACAATGTCTTTGTACCCATATTTCTTCGCCCACTTTTTATTAATTCTACGCTTCTTATGTTTTCTTCGTTGAACTTTTCCTATAGAAAATTCAACTTTACACTTTGGTGGTTCTTTAGAAACTCCAAGCATATTTAATAATGCATCTTTGTCAAAATCAGAAGCCATAGTACAACTAAATTCTTGATTTGTATTAATTGTTCTTACCATCTATATCTCCCATCAAACAGTAGTTTTATTCTATATCTATATCCAACGGAACGCCTCTCCGCTTACTTAAACTTATTTTTCCCGATTGCAATTCCTCTAATCTTTCCTTACAATCTTCGTCTGTTTCATATCCAAAACAGAATACGCTATCATCAGGTGCTCTCCATTTATCCTGAAGATCGATAATAAAATAAATTACCGTATGTTTCGGATTATATGGTTTAGTGCAGATAATATATCTATTATCTCTAGCTCTAACACGAAATGGTCGTTTATCCTCCGGGATATATACCTTGTCTCCAACTTCTACTCTCATATCTACTACCTCATCAAATTACATTTCTATTTATATTTCTCTTCCACTCTACGCTTGTAATCATCTATAAAAGCATCAACTGTATCCTTGTCTAATACCCTTGGTTCTATTGAAGGAAGCATTGCTACGCCTACTTCATTAGGCAATATCTCCATGTACTTTTTAACCCATTCACAAGCAATATCTATATCAATCTTGTCAGTGTCTACCATAAAACATACAAAATTATTGTCTTCAACTTTTATTGGCTCCGGGGTGGGGAGTTCTACTTCAACATATTTTTCTTCTATTTTTAAATAACCCCATGAATCTTCCTTCTTTACTAACTCTTTCCATATATCCGTTAATATCTCTTCATAATCTCCGTCTGCCCAATAATCATCAGAAAATAACGGATAGGGTTTATCACTAAACCCTTGTAGAACAGGTGGGTCTACCATTGGTCTAATCATTTTCTTATATAATTTCATTTTTAATTTTCTCCTTTATAGTAATAACATATCATTTATATTATCTATATTCATATTATTCTCCTATCGAATTATTGTTTTATTTTCAAATACAAATCTATAGCAGCCTCATCTGGTGTTCTTCCAATTCCATATGTGAGATTTCGTATTCCTGAATTTATTTCTTCAAATATAGTCATTGCTGTATCATCACCTCCGGCTATTTCCCATGGAACTTCATCTGGATCTAGATTCCAAGCTGTAAATATACCTCCCGAATAAACCCCAGTATATCTGTCCATAGTTATAGTAAGAGGATATAGTTCTCTATATACTTCTTTTACATCCATAATCATTACCTCCAATCAAATTGTACTTTTATTTATCTCTCTTAAAACAATACTCATTAAACTCATCAGCCAAACCCTTGCTTCTTATAAAATCTTGAGCAAACGTTAGTACTTTTGATGTTGATGCTATTTTTTTTCTATCACTATTAGATTGTGTACGATAGGTTAAGCCATCTTTTGCTAAACTAGTAATTGCTTCAAGAAGTTTAACTATATCTGAATCATCTGTGTAATGAACAGCGGTACTGACTATCTTTGATAATTTGTTTTCTACATAATCAGCAGCCATCTGTCCCGAATCAGGTTCTAAACCAAACATCTCTCATCCTCCTTATAAAATTTCTTTTATGCTTTTAAAATTACACAAGATATATCAGGATCATACTCACATGACACACCTTCATATTTTGCAATAATACCTTTAGGCTTATCTATTGGTATTTCATTAACCCAAGTATGTGAAGCTGCAACTAATTCGATGAAATTTTTACCAATAATCATATTAGGTTCTACCCCATACTCTGCCTCAAAATCACAAATGGCTTTATCAACATCATATTTCCAAAAGTCATTATCCTTAATTTCGATTATTTGTGTCATAATTATCTTCTCCTATTATTTTATTTTTTATTTCTGATTCCATTAACATTCTTAAAAAATTCGTGGTGGCATTAAACTGTAATTGCTGTTTATGTTCCAAATCTTTAAGTTCATTACTATTTTCTCCATATTGAAGAGCAGTTTTGACACAATCTTCGGTTTGTTTCATTAATAAATCAGTCATAATATTTATACTTGCTTCGTAAGCTCCCATATTATCTCCTATTATTATTAATATTTTCCTTATAAAAGTTTCATGTTATTTCTTTTAAACATCGTTCTTCAATCGCTTCAGCAGTTTCTTTTGATACTCCCCAACCATTATATTTCCTATGGCAATCTTCGCAGTGATCGACTTCGTATTCATCAACCGAATTATTCTGATATCTGCAATTATCACAGTACATATAGAATAATTCGTCATAAATAATGTCAGCTATTTTTCCCATATTCATTCTCCCATTAAAGTTCTATTTTATTTATCCATGTCATCTGGAAACTCTATCGTATACAGTATATTATCCTCTTGTTGCCGTACGCATATTGGAATACCACCATTAGCCCATTTAGGTAATTCAACAACGCATTTTTCGTATGCAATTTTAGTCCTTGTTTTATCATCGGGATCGATTGTATATATTTTTGTAGTCATGTTATAAAAACCATCATCTCGCCGTTCAAAAATAATCTGTTCAGGATATAGAGCTGGCAATAGTATTTCTCTTATATCGTCTACTTTGCTACCACTATACATCTTCATTTTTACCCTCCCATAAAGATTTTACTTCATTTTCTTGTTCATCCATATCTTCCACTTGCCTTAAATCATGAGGACAATAGTCTATTGCTTTTCCATAGTCTCCCTTATGTCTATAAGAAGCATGACCATGTTTGGCTTTTGTTTTCTTGGCACGACCAAATTGTCCCCACTTATTAACTTCATTGTTGTTGGCAAAATATCCTGGTTCTCCAAGATTTGCATTAATTTTTGCATTTTGCGGAAAATGATGAATATTAGAAATAAGATTCATTCGTTGTTTTATTTTTCGTTTACGTCTTCTGCGACGTTCTCCTCTGGTCATATCTATACTCCTATGAAATAACGCTTTTATTTTCTGTTGCTCTATTAATAGTCTGTCTATGGATAGAATCAATACCACTCAGTACACCATCTTTTATTATTTTTCCTAAGCTAATTGGTGTATACCCACACACATTCGCTGCAAGATTAATATGTTTACAACCCTCTTTATACGGCTCAACACCGTTATGGTCGTGCCCATGTATATTCAAGCACCACGGAAGTCCATACACAGGTTCATGTGACAGAAGTATTTTGTCTGAAATAAATAAACAACCTTCATACACTTCATCAAATAAATGATTATCTTGTATCTTTACTCCGTATATAAAAGGCTTGTGATACTCCGTTCCCATATAATCTATCTCATGTTTATCCAAAGCTTCTTCTTGTTCTTCAAAAGTATTAAACTCAACAATAGTTTTAGTTTTCTTTCTTAGATAAACATTTTTGCCTTTATCGTGGTTTCCCATTATCAGCACCTTATGTCCAGCTTTCAACTTAGCTATCCATTCGGGATTACCGACATCTCCAAGATGGATTAAAGTATCATTTTTATGTACCATAGAATTTATTATTTTCACCTGCTCTTCGGGTGTTATCCAATTAGGATCCATCAGCTTACAATCAAAGTCATCGAAGTGGGTGTCGCTGATGGCATACACAGAACCTCGTTCTGACCAATGCTGAAATATTGGATATAAAGAATTAATCATAATGTTAATCTCCTATTAAATTTCTCTTTTATGTTATTAACAACATATTTATGCTTTGTTATTATTTTCCTTTGCCAATGCCTATTGCAATATCCGAACCACAGATAGTACAATGAATATAACAATA
>OCTX012207415.1_pt1 | contig 14833 bp, 13 predicted proteins | sample 1539691 | NCBI WGS metagenome assembly OCTX01 (sample SAMN02144231, study PRJEB22623) | gut metagenome | biome: sheep rumen | host: Ovis aries | place: New Zealand | reverse complement strand
GGTCAAAATGTTAAAAAATAAAGTTGTATATTTATGCCAGGTCAAAATGTTAAAAAATATAGATGAAAATAGAAAGATGTGAGGAAAGACAATGAAGAGCATTAAGGATGAAATTCAGGAAAAGATAGCAGCAGCCTTTGAGGCAGCAGGTTATGAGAAGGAACTGGCTGTTGTTGTGGTAAGTAACAGACCGGATCTTTGCCAGTATCAGTGCAACGGAGCAATGGCTGGAGCTAAGAAATATAAGTGTGCGCCTATAAAGATCGCAACAGAGGTTGTTGAAAAGTGCAAGGAACTTTATGGGGATTCATATTTTTCACTTATTGATGCGGTAATGCCGGGTTTCATTAATATATCAATAAAGGATTCAGCATTAGTAGAGCACCTTGTAGAGGTGGCTGCTGATCCAAGATTTGGTGTAAGGCTTGATGAGAAGGACAATGTTGTAATTGACTACGGCGGAGCAAACGTTGCAAAGCCGCTTCATGTAGGACATCTTCGTTCAGCTGTCATTGGTGAAAGCGTAAAGAGAATTAAGAATTATATGGGACATAACACCATAGGTGATGTTCACTTAGGTGACTGGGGACTTCAGATGGGCCTTATTATAACAGAGTTAAAGGAAAGAAAGCCGGAGCTTCCTTATTTTGATGAAAGCTTTGAGGGAGAATATCCATCAGAGGCTCCTTTTACAATTTCTGAATTGGAAGAAATCTATCCAACTGCTTCAGCTAAGTCTAAGGAGAATAAGGAGTTTTCAGATGCTGCTCATCAGGCAACAGCAGAACTTCAGCAGGGAAGAAGAGGTTATAGGGCTATTTGGAACCACATTATGAATGTGTCAAAGGCAGATCTTAAGAAGAATTACGATTCTCTTAATGTGCACTTTGAGGTATGGAAGGGTGAAAGTGATGCTCAGCCGGTTATCCCTTCAATGCTTGAGGATCTTATAAATAGGGGAATTGCCTATGAGAGCCAGGGAGCTTTGGTTATAGATGTTACAGAGCCTACTGATAAAAAGGAGATTCCTCCTTGCATAGTAAGAAAGTCTGATGGTGCTTCTATATATGCTACAAGTGATCTTGCAACAATTATTTCACGTGAAAAGGATTACGCTCCTGCTCAGTACATTTATGTAGTAGATAATAGACAGGAAATGTATTTTAAGCAGGTTTTCCGTTCAGCAAGAAAGGCAGGCTTTGTTAAGCCGGAGACAGATCTTAAATTCCTTGGCTTTGGTACCATGAACGGAAAGGATGGAAAGCCATTCAAGACTCGTAGCGGCGGCGTATACAGACTTGAATTCCTCATAAAGGATGTTCAGGATGCAGTATTAAAGAAGATTCTTGAAAATAGAACAGTATCTCAGGAGGAAGCAGAGGAGACAGCTAAGATAGTTGCGCTTTCAGCAATTAAATTTGGAGATCTTTCTAATGCTGCAGTTAAGGATTACATATTTGACATAGACAGATTTACTTCTTTTGAAGGAAAGACAGGGCCTTACATCCTCTATACTTTAGTAAGAATTAAGTCTATTCTTGCAAAGCTCCTAGAGAGCGGTGAGCTTGATGAGCTTGAAAAGGTAGCGCCTGGTATTAAGCAGGAAGTCGTCACACTTATGTCAAAGAAGCAGGAAGAGCTTCTTAAGGGAGCTGCACTTAAGTTCTATACAGCAGGACTAGATATAGATGAGGCTGCTAAGGATAATAAGAGCTTAGTAGCGCTTGTATCTGAACTTTCAGGCTTTGCTGAGGCAATAGAATCAGCTGATGCAGATATTGCACCTCATAAGCTCTGTGCTTTCATTTATGAGCTCTCAGATGCTTTTAACAGCTTCTATCATGAGAACAGAATTTCAGGAGAGCAGGATAAGAATAAGCAGGCATTATGGGTATCACTTCTTGAACTTTGCTATAGTGAGCTTTCAATATGCATTGAGCTTCTCGGCTTTAATGCACCTGATAGAATGTAATTGGCCTGGTTTGATTTGAAAGAGCTATGCATGACCTTTTGATCAGAGGTTAAGAATATAAGGCATAGAAAAGGAAATAATATGTATAAATTAGTAGATAATTTAATTGTTTATAGAGGAATTCCAGAAGATAGCATATTAAAAAAATTGTCTAGTGCAATCAAGAAGGTAGAGAAAAATGAGGTTGATAATGAAACTGGTGTTGGCCTTATATATCATGAGGTGAATAGGCTTCTTGATATATCTACCACCTATGGCTTTGATAAGAATCTTTGGCATAATTATCTGGCTTTTCTTCTTGCGACAGTGGAAACTCCTTTTTCACTTACATGCGAGAAATCAGAGGCGCCAAAGGGAACTGTAGATGTGCTTGCTAAAAATGATTTCAGGATTTTCAAGAAGCTTTTTGACTATAATTTTTCTGCTCTTGAAGATAAGCTTGGAATTAGTATATTCGATTATCTAGAAAATTATCAGGCTGTTCCTAAAAAGGAAAGAGCTTATAATAAAAATGTATCAGAGAAGGTAAGAAAGCTGTCTGAAGATATCGAAAAGGCAGCAGATGAAAATGAAATATTTGATGCAGTAACCAGCTTTTATAGTGCATATGGAGTAGGACTCCTTGGGCTAAATAAGGCTTTTAGACTCATGCCCTGCGGAGAGGACGTTAAGCTTGTTCCTATTACCAATACAGAAAATGTACGACTTAGTGACATAGTAGGCTATGAAAGACAAAAGAGAGAGCTTATTAAAAATACTGAGACCTTTGCAAATGGTGGAAAGTCGAATAACTGTCTTTTGTATGGTGATGCAGGAACAGGAAAATCTACCAGTATTAAGGCCATCCTTAATGAATATTATGACAAGGGACTTAGAATAATTGAAATATATAAGCATCAGTTCAAGTATCTATCAACTGTTATTTCAAAAATAAAGAACCGTAATTACAGATTTATTATTTATATGGATGATCTTTCTTTTGAAGAGTTTGAAATTGAGTATAAGTATCTTAAGGCTGTAATCGAGGGCGGAATTGAAATAAAGCCTGATAATATACTTATATATGCAACATCTAACAGAAGACATCTCATAAGAGAGCTGTATTCAGATAGAAAGGATGAAGAGAGAATTTCAGATGATGAGCTTCATCATTCTGATACAATGCAGGAGAAAATTTCTCTTGTTGCAAGATTTGGTCTGCAGATAAACTACGGTTCACCAAATCAGGATCAGTATTTTGAAATCGTAAAGAATATAGCAGCTAGATATCCTGAAATTCAGATTACTGAAAAGGAACTTCTAGATGGTGCGAGAATGTTCGAGTTAGGTAAAGGCGGAAGAAGTGGTAGAACTGCTGAACAGTATGTTATTAGTCTTCTTGGTAACAGAAATGGAAATAATTCCTAAAAAACGTAAGAAAAATTTAAAGAAAAAAGAACATCATTTACTTTAAAATATTGTAAAGATATGATATAATGAAAAAGATGGCGAAATTTTAGTCAAAATAAACGGAATAAAAGGAATTGATGCAATGAATAAACTGAATATTCTTAAGGCTTTAAAGAATAATAGATTGCGTATCTGTATGGCATTTGCCCTAGCTCTTATGATGGCATTGCTGCCTGCATTTAATATAAATACATTAACAGAGATTATGGTATTAGCAGAGGAGTATGGTGAAACCTACGAGGGCGAAACCACAGCTAATGTTAGAGTAAGAAGCGGAGCAGGAACTGATAATTCTGTTCTGTTAGATTCAAATGGAGATGAGGTCCTGCTAAAGAGCGGTACAAAAATAGAAATCATTGGAGAAGAAAAAGCATCTAATGGAGGTCTCTGGTACCATGTTTATTTTGAATATGGTGGCAAGACCATGGATGGCTATAGTTTTGGAGAATATATCGAAAAATCAAGCAGTCCAAAGGTGAAAGAAATCGTAGCAACTCCTACACCGGAACCAACCCCTACTAGTGTACCTACATTGTCACCTACACCAAGTCCAACTCCTACGCCTGTGGCAGTAGAGACAGATTCAGAAGCTGCCGAGCAGGTAGATAATTCAATAGCAAAGTATGCAATAATAGTAGCTGTACTTGCAGCTGCGTTTATAGTGTTCCTTGTTTTGTATTTAGTTTTTGTAAAGAATAAGGGACAGGAGGGTACTCCATCAGCGAAGAATAGCGCAAAGAAGCTTAAAAAGCTGACTGATGAAGCATCAAAAAGCGGCAAGGAAAGAGATAAGGAAAGAAAGTCAAGGGTTTCTAATGAAGATGAGGATGAAGAAGATTCTCCAAAGCTTCAGGACGGCGTATATGTTAAGAAAAAGCCTGCGGTAAAGAAAAAGCAGAATAATAATCCAAATAGTGAATATTTATATGTTGGAAAGGTTGCCAATCCAGAAATGACAGAGGAAGAAAAGCAGCGCGAGGCTGAATATAGAGCTGAAATTGATGGACTTAGAGAGCATGACCTCATAATACATAAGTATTTTGGAAGAGGAGAAGTATTTGACAATAATGACGTAAGACTTATGGAGGTTCATTTTGGTCAGGATACCAGATTCCTCAACAAAGAAACAATAATAAGAGAGCATTTAGTAAGAGTAATTACTGATGATTCAACTCTCAGGTACAGAAGAAGACCTTAAATGCAGTGCATTTAAGGCACAAGTGCACTGAATGTATAAGTGCATCGAAATGCACAGTGCATTCTATGCACAATTGCACTGAATGTATAAGTGAACTGAATGCACAGTGCATCGTATGCACAATTGCACTGAATTTACAAGTGCACTGAATGCACAGTGCACAAGTGCACAAGGGAACTAATTGCTTAAAAAAAATAGGCTGTCGCAATAGTTGCGACAGCCTATTTCTTTTCTTTACGTATGTGAATATTTTGATGTCTCTTTTTATAAATGTCCCACGGGCGAAACCCCATTATCTTTAAGTGATGGGGGTTCGCCCGCCTTGCCATAATGCCGTACAATGTACAAATTAATATTACTTTACTTTAACACCATAAATTTTCTTACCTCTAGTACCTACAACAATTGTATTTTCATAAGCTGCAGGGCTAGCTTCTACATTATCTTTTAGGTAATAGGAATCATATTCCTTACCTGTTAGACCGTCTAAAAGATACATATTACCGCTAGAATCGCTGATAACGACATAACCATTTCCGGCCTCATCATAAATTGCAATAGGACTAGACCAGGTATAATCTGACATATCGATGCTCCATACAATAGAACCATCTGTTTTGTTCAGGGCAACTATTTTTCCGGCAGTATCGCCGCCTGTTCTAGCAACTGTAAAATATACAATGTCCTTAAGAGAATTCTGGCCTAAAAGGGCAGTAGACTGAACACCGCCTGAAACTCCGGAAACAGTAAAGCAGTTATAATCTCTTTGCCATATGATTTCACCTGTAGCAGCATTTATCTTCATTAATGGAATAGATCCGTGTGAAGTATCATCAGCTGTCCAGTGAAGTGAGGTGGAAATATAAATGTATGCTGTGCCTGCCACTGGATCTTCTTCAAGAACAGGAGAGCAATTAGTATCATCCTTTGTGTCACATGACCATATTACATTTAAGGTATTGAGGTCTAGACAGAAGAGATCGCCGCAGTTATCTGCGATATATAAATAATTCTTCCATGCAACTGCAGAGCTTTCCATACCAAGCCAGTAGGTGCTATCTTTAAGACCGTTTCTAGAACGCTCGGTTGAATAACGCCACTTTATAGGTGAGTCTGGATTTATTGAAACTGTAGTTCCATCCCAGCTTGTATTTAGCTTTGTTAAATAGAGGATTCCATTTTCACCTGGCTGAATTAAAGTATCTGTTTCAACATCTATGAGAGGAGATGAATCCCATGCTGTAAATGCATTATTATCAGTACGATCTGAGAAAACATCATTTTCGCCGTAAGTATAAATGATTTCATTTGTCATAAGGTTAATAACAAAGGCCTTAGCACAATCATTCCCCATTGAATCGCCTGCGCCTACAAAATAGAGAGGGGTTCCATCAGGATAAATGCTGCCTGTGCCCTTTATAGGAAAACCTAAAGCTATAGGATCTCTAGTAGGCTTACCATCATCTATATCATAAAAATAAACATGTCCATCTGCCGTAGCGTAGATTACTTCTACGAGACCATCTTTGTTCTGCTTGTTAGTGTACATGGCGGTCATGTTCATTCTGACTGAATCATCCCACTTCATTATTAAAGGCTGACCGGTCCAGCAGCTACCTGTCCAATAACCGTCTTTTACTGTCTTTTTTAACTTTCCTGTTTTATTTTTCCAGGAATTTTTAGTGTCGAATTTTTTTTCTGTGATAGAAGCAGTTCCAAATACAGGGTTACTTCTGTAATTATTACCTCTGAAAGTGATGATTCCGGTAAGATCTGTATATTTTCCATCGTCGAATGTTGGTGCATTGGTGTCTAGATAATTTGGAACAATAAGGTTGTTAATGGATATAGCAGTCTTAAATCCGAAATTAGCTGGATCAGTTGATGAAATACTGACTGGCATGCCTGTCTCTAAAAGTTTTTGAGAATCGAGAAGAGGCGCGCTGTTATAGGTTACCTGTGAACTAGAATCTTCAGTGACTGGAGAGGAAAGTGAGCCCTTTGCATGACATCCCGTCAGCAAAAAACTCGCTGACGCAGCCATTAAAACTGCTGCGACAAATTTACTATTCTTCTTCATCATTACCTCCAACGTTATTATTATCGTTATTATTTTCGTTATTGTCATATTTCGCATATATCTGCGTATATGTCGAGTTGCTCTTATAGTATACCAATATGCCATCGGTTGTAACATAATACTGTCTGAAAAGTGTAAGAACGTTTTCAGTTGAAGTATATGCATTTATGATGAAACATAAATGGTTCTGTACAAGAGCATTTTCATCACTTATATAAAAGTAATAATTTTCTTTATATGGAGCACTCATTCCTGAACGCTCTTCGCTTATTGATAAAAGAGTTTCTAAAGCCTTGCTTGATGTGATTTTTCCGGAGATGGAAGCAGCATCAGTAGTGCTGTAATTTCCGATGAAGGCCTGGGCTTCTTCTGAAGAAGAAGTAGTAGAAACAGTAAGTATATTATCCTCGATTGAAAATGAAAAATTTACATCATTTTCACCAATAAAGGTGGCATAATTATATGAGGATGAAATGGTTGCCTCACCAGAAATATTAGAAACAGTGGTATTTGCATAATTGTATGCAGTAAAATTAAATTTATCAGAGGAGGTAGTAGAATCGTTTATTGAAATACTTGCAATAGGAGTTCCATTTGTATCCTCTAAAATATAATTACCAGAAAAACTTACCTTTTCGATTACAGGAGCTATATAACAGTCATGTTCAGTTATGCTTGATATTTTATTATCACTAGAAATACAATATAAAGAGCCGTTTGTTTTATTTACAAGAACTAGCGGTTCGATTGTGTTCATGTGATAGGTGACTGCAAAAACATAGTAATCAACATCATCTACCATAAATGAATCAGATACAAGAGACACGCTGTATTTTGAAGTATTGATTATTTCCTCAACCTTTTTCTTTGCAGCTTCGGTTTCTGGATCAGATGAAGGTGCAGGCGGTGTCTCGGTAGGTGCTTGAACATCTATTGTAGTAATGGGAACGGTAGTTATGTCCTGGATATTTTCATCAGTATCTATTACAGTGCTAGTACTTGTGGTGGCAGTAGTGGTAGCAATCTCAGTGCGGGATGTATCACTGCTGCAGCCATTCATGAAAATGGAAACCATGAAAATAAGACTGGCACATAAAAAAGTCTTTTTATTTTTCATTAAGATTTCTCCAGATTAAAAATGATTAAAAACTATACACCTATTTCATTATACAACTACTTATTTTACTACAAAGTCGGTACTTTATCAAGTGTAATAATAAAAAATAAGAAAAAAATTCACAAAAAACATAAATTTACTCTTGACAATTTAAATATTTATGATTTAATATACAAATAGTTCTATCTAATTATTTATTTAGCAAAAAGATTATTATTTAGCAAATTAAATATAAATTTATTATTTGCAATTTTATTTATTTTGTTGTATAATCGTCCTATGTTGGTAATTTGCTGAATATATTCAAAAAGGAAAAGGAGACAGAAACGATGGCAGATATTACACCAGAGGTACAGAAGATCATTGACAAGAAGGGCCGTAAGAGCAAGGCAGAGCTTGAAATCCTTGAGAAGGCTGGAGTAGATTTATCTACAAGCAAGGCAGCAAAGAAGGAAGCTAAGTCAGCTGAGAAGAAGGCTGCTCCTGCTGAAAAGAAGGCAGCTCCTGCTGCAAAGAAGGCACCTGCAAAGAAGGCTGCTGCACCAAAGGCAGTTAAGACAGTAGCTGAAGAGGATGTTATTTTCCAGTTCAACGGAACAAATGTTAGCGCAAAGGATGTTGTAGCAGCTGCAAAGGCTAACTACAAGGGCGAGATTAAGTCTATCAAGGTTTATGTTAACGCTACAGAGGGAATCGCTTATCCAGTAATCAATGGAGAAGAAGTAGGCGGATTTAATTTTTAATTTAAGAGTAAAAACAATTTAATTATAAAAAGCCATGGCAGGATGCCATGGCTTTTTGTTTTTATATTCATTCACTTTGTTATATTAAAATAATTATCATTGAAGTAATTATCATTGAAATAATTATCATTGAGATAATTATCATTGATATAATTGTTGCAAATTTGAATTAGTTAGTAACTTTTAAATGAGGTATATTGATTGAAACAGAAGAGGTCTCACCATTAGAATAAGCAGTTTCACAATATACACAGCGATAAATACCTTTTTTAGCATCTGCAAGCTTGAACTTGTGTTCAAGGCCCTGTTCGATAGAAGTAATGCAACGTGGGTTCTTGCACTTGATGACACCGGTAATCATTTCAGGACGCTTTGGAATGTACTTTTTAACTATCTTTTCATCCTTTATAAAATCAAGAGTGATATTAGAATCAAGAACACCTAAAATATCAAAATTGACATCTAAATCACCATCTATTTTTATCATATCTTTATGTCCCATTTTATTACTTTTAGCATGCTGAAGAATAACAACAGGGCAGGAGAGGTTCTCTAAATGAAGATATTCATATATTTTCATTGCACCTCCGTCCTTTATATGATCAATTACAACACCATTATTTAAACCACTGACAGTAATCATATTAATTTTCCTCCAATCAATCCTTATCTAGTCCAAGAAGCATTAAAATAAGAGCCATTCTTGTATAAACACCGTAATTAGCCTGGTCGAAATAAACAGCTCTAGGATCGCTATCAACCTCAGGAGATATTTCATTTACACGAGGAAGCGGATGCATTACAATCATGTCATTAGAAGCATATTCCATTTTCTTGGTATCAAGAATGAAGCTGTCCTTAAGACGTACATAATCCTCTTCATTGAAGAATCTTTCTCTCTGAACTCTTGTCATGTAAAGAACATCGAGATCGCCCATTACTTCTTCGAGATTGTTGGTTTCAACATAGCTTACATTAGGAGAAGCAAGAACACCTTCTCTCATGTACTGAGGAACTCTAAGTTCAGCAGGAGAAATAAGTACAAAAGAATTGTTCTCGTATCTGGCCATTGCGTTGATAAGAGAATGAACAGTACGGCCGAACTTTAAATCACCGCAGAAACCGATTTTTAAATTATCAAGCCTTCCCTTTAACTTTCTGATTGTAAAGAGATCGGCAAAGGTCTGGGTAGGATGGTTATGTCCACCGTCGCCGGCATTTATGATTGGGATAAGTGAATGAAGTGAAGCTACAAGAGGAGCACCCTCCTTTGGATGACGGATAGCGCATATGTCAGCGTAGCGGGAAACTACCCTGATGGTATCTGCAACACTCTCACCCTTAGCAGCAGAACTGCTCTGGGCAGAAGAAAAGCCAAGGACATTACCGCCAAGATTGAGCATAGCTGCTTCAAAAGAAAGTCTTGTACGGGTACTTGGCTCGTAAAAAAGAGTAGCAATCTTCATTCCTTTACATTTTTCTGAATATGCCTTACGATCGTTATAGATCTTGTCAGCTAAATTAAGCATGTGTGAGGTTTCATCAATAGTCAGATCTAACGGACTGATAACATGTTTCATCTTAAATTCCTCCAATTGAAAATACAATTTAAATCACTTAATTGTAATATAATTTGCACATAAATTCAAGTGGAAATTTATTATATTTGTACTTGTTATAAAGTACCAAATATGGTATAATCTTGAGTTATAGTATCAAAAAAAGGAAAATATATAATATTTTTTTGGAGATACCTTGAACATAGGAGAAGATAAAATAAATGGCAGAAAATGAAAATGCTGGAGAAAATCTGGCTGAAAAAGTAAAGAGAAAGTTTGGAAAGAATGTTTTTGAAGCACCTATGAATGCACATAGCAAAATAAAGCATGTGTATGGAATAGTCAGCGGAAAGGGCGGAGTTGGAAAATCGCTAGTTACTTCAATGCTCGCAGTAAAGCTTTCAAAAATGGGAAAGAAAGTAGCAATTCTTGATGCAGATATTACAGGACCATCGATTCCTAAGAGCTTTGGCATTACAGAGCATGCCTACGCAGACGAAGAAGGTATGAATCCGGTCCTTACAAAAACAGGAATAGAAGTAATGTCAATAAATCTCATATTGCCAGATGAAGAATCGCCGGTAATATGGAGAGGCCCTGCAATCGCAGGCACTGTAAAGCAGTTCTGGTCAGATGTTAAATGGGGCGATATTGATTATATGTTCGTTGACATGCCTCCGGGAACAGGAGATGTTCCTCTTACGGTGTTCCAGTCTCTTCCGGTTGAGGGAATATTCATTGTTACCTCACCTCAGGAGCTTGTGTCAATGATAGTTTCAAAGGCCGTAAATATGGCAGATAGAATGAAAATTAATACGCTTGGCATAATAGAAAATTATAGCTATGCTATCTGTCCTGATTGCGGAAAGCATATTGAAATATTCGGAAAATCTCACGTACAGGAGGCTGCAGATAAGTATGGACTTCCGGTCCTTGAAAATATTCCGATAGATACCAGATTTGCTCTTGCAGCAGATAAGGGAGAAATAGAAGATATCGATATTCCTTATCTAGGTAAGGCCATAGAGCTTATAAACGAGTAGGACAAATTTTAAAGTTTAAAAAAGTAAAGTTTTATACCTTAAGGAGGTGTTTGTTTTGAGTCCCGCGGACACGTGGAAAATAGTTGTTTTATTTATATTATTGTTGTTATCATCTTTTTTCTCATCAGCAGAAACTGCACTTACGTCAGTAAGTAAAATTCAGATAAGGACTTTAGTTCAAGAAGGAAATAAGAAAGCAGAATTGGTTGAAAAATTAATTACAAATCCATCTAAGATGCTTTCAGCTATTCTGATTGGAAATAATATTGCCAATCTTTCAGCTTCGTCTCTTACGACGTCGCTTGTTTCAAAATTTGGCGGTGCATACGTTGGAATAGCAACAGGAGTACTTACCTTCGTAGTTCTCATTTTTGGAGAAATCACTCCAAAAACCATGGCAACTGTAAAGGCGCTTAAATTATCCTGCAGAATTGCTCCTATCATTAACTTTCTTACAGTGGTTCTTACCCCGATTATTGTTCTTGTAAATTTCATATCAAAGTATATTTTAAAGATATTCGGTGTAGACATGAATGCAGCAAAGCTGAACATTACCGAGAATGAGCTTAGAACAGTAGTAGATGTATCAAGTGAAGCGGGTGTAATCGAAAATGACGAAAGAGAAATGATTACCAACGTGGTGGATTTTGGTGATGCTCTAGCAAAGGATGTAATGGTACCTAGAGTAGACATGAAATTTGCTTCAGTAGATATGGACTATAATCAGCTTATGCATGCGTTCAAGGAAGATCAATATTCGAGACTTCCAGTATACGAAAATGACATAGATCATATCATTGGTGTTGTTTATCTTAAGGATGTATTCTTTGCAGGCAGTGAGCCTTCAAAGTTCGAACTAAAAAAACATATCCGTAAAGCATACTTTACTTACGAATATAAAAATACAAGCGAGCTTTTAAAGGAGATGCGCAGACGTTCTCTTACAATGGCGATAATCATAGATGAATATGGTGCTACAGCAGGACTTATTACAATGGAAGACCTTATCGAGGAAATAGTCGGCGACATAAAGGATGAATATGACGTAGATGAGGCCGACAATGTAAGGAAGATTGGCAAATATGAATATTTAGCTCAGGGTACTGCAAGGCTTGATGAGGTCAATGAAGTTACCGGCCTAAGTCTTGAATCAGAAGAATATGAATCCATAGCAGGACATGTAATTAATTTATTAGGACATCTTCCGGGCACTGGTGAAATGGTTCGTTCAGGACACGTTCAGTATGTTGTTTCTAAGGTAATAGATAAGAGAATTGATGAAGTGAAAATCATATTTGATAAGGGTTTTGTACCAGGTAAGGACGAGTTAGAGGAAGATGTAGAAAATTCCGGTGGTAAGGGATGATTTTTAAAAAGTAATTATTTTGAATAATATATTAGTAGCATTATTATAATAAAAATGCAAATAGTGTAAAGCGGACAATAAGTGTCCGCTTTATATATGAATGGGCGAAGGAAAAAAGGGTGTGTTAAGAAAATTCTATAACTACACATGGAGGATCAAGAAATGGGAAAGTACACAAAAGAAGACATTAAAAGACTTGTTGAAGAAGAAGACATTGAGTTTATCAGACTCCAGTTCACTGATGTAGAAGGAATATTTAAAAATCTTGCTATTACAACGCGTCAGCTCGACAAGGCGCTTGATGGAAGATGCGTCTTTGATGGCAACTGCATAGAAGGGTTCAGGGCAGCAGGCGAGGCTGAGATGTATTTAGTTCCTGATTATGATACCTTTACCATATTTCCATGGAGACCACAGAGCGGAAAGGTAGCAAGATTTATTTGCGATATTTATAAGCCAGACGGTGAGCCTCTTGTATTTAGCCCAAGAACAGTACTTAAGAATGTATTAGATAAGGCATCAGATGAGGGTTATGAGCTTAAGGTAGAATCTGAATGTGAGTTCTTCCTTTTCGATTTAGGAGAAGACGGAGATATCAAGCCTTATACAAAGGAAAATGGCGGATATTTTGACGTAAGTCCTTTAGATCAGGGTGAAAATGCAAGACGTGAAATGGTCATGATGCTTGAGGATATGGGTTTCCAGATTATGTCATCTTTCCATGAGGAAGCAAAGGGACAGCATGAAATAGACTTTAAGTATACTGATGCGCTAAGGAGTGCAGATGATGTGATGACCTTCAAGATGGCTGTTAGGACAATAGCAAGAAGACACGGTTTCCATGCTACTTTTATGCCAAAGCCACGTACAGATGCAGATGGTTCTGGAATTCATTTTAATTTCATGCTATATAAGGATGGAAAAAATGTATTCTATGATGAGAAGGCTGAAAATGGCCTGAGTGAAGAAGCTATGAGCTTTATTGCAGGAATACTTGCTCATGCCGATGAAATAGCAGCTGTTACTAATCCATTAGTTAATTCTTACAAGAGATTGGTTCCTGGCTTCAGAGCACCTGTTTATGAGGGCTGGTCTACTCAGAGCACTTCTACTATGATAAAGGTTCCATTCCAGAGAGGTCATATGACAAGGATAGAGCTTAGAAATTCTGATCCTTGCTGCAATCCTTATCTTGTATTTGCTCTTGCACTCAGTGCAGGACTTGAAGGAATTAAAAAGAAGCTTAAGGCTCCTGAAATGATCGAAAATGATCCGAAATTAAGTGAAGTAGAGCTTGAGAGAAGGGCTAAGCACTTACCAACGACTCTCCTTGATGCAGTAAAGAGCATGGAGGGCAGTCTGTTTGTAAAGGATGTTTTAGGAGATAAATTATTTAATACCATAATTGAAGCTAAAAAAGCAGAATGGATTGAATATTCCGGACAGGTTTCTGATTGGGAATTAGCACGCTATCTGAACCGCTTCTAAAAAGGTTTTTATAGAACTTAGAGAAGGTGGTGAAGAGGATTGCTTGAGATAATTGTGGCTTTCGGGAAGGAAAGTGATGCTTCAGTTATAAAGAAAATCCTTGTCCGTGATGGTTATAGTGTTTCGTATGTATGTACAAGCGGCGCACAGGTTCTATCAAAAACAGATGAAATAGATGAGGCTCTTGTAATTTGTGGTTACCGTTTAAATGATATGTCCTTTAGGGAACTTCATGATAACCTTCCTGAGAACTATAAGCTTTTACTTATAGCCTCTGCAGGAAGAATAGCAGAAATTACTGATAACGGCATAATGTCATTAAAAATGCCGCTATCAAGGTCTGAATTCGTAGATACTATTTCCATGATATTTGCGGAAGATAGGAAGGCGAAGAAAGCTAAAAGAAATCAGCCTAGAAAGCATTCTGATGAGGAGAAGGAAATAATAAATAAGGCCAAGAGCATATTAATGGATAGAAATAATATGACTGAAAGCGAGGCTCACCGTTATATTCAGAAAAATAGCATGAATTCCGGTACTAGTCTTGTTGAAATGGCAGAAATGATAATCAGACTAAGCCGTACATAATTTTTAAACCGAAAGCTTAAAAATATGTACGGCTATTTAATACTAAAGAGAAAGGTGGAGCAAGGGATGGTTATAGTGCCAGAGTTTTTAAGTGAAAATGATTATATTGGAGTGACAGCGCCATCAGATGGAAATTCTGATGAAGGAAAGCTAAAAAAGTTTGATTATGGAATTAAAAAACTTGAGAAAAGAGGCTTTAAAATAAAGTGTTCTCCTGACTGCAGAACTTC
>OCTX012244838.1_pt1 | contig 14836 bp, 22 predicted proteins | sample 1539691 | NCBI WGS metagenome assembly OCTX01 (sample SAMN02144231, study PRJEB22623) | gut metagenome | biome: sheep rumen | host: Ovis aries | place: New Zealand | reverse complement strand
CGTGCTTATGGCACGGGTAGCTTTACGGTCAATGATATTACAGTGACTATCACGAGTGCGAACGAATACACGGATATTGATTGTGAGATAATGGATGCTTTTAAAGGCTCGGTAAATTGCAATGGAAACATTCAGACTACGGATAACAAGTTTCCTGTATTTAGGTCGGGACAGAATAATATCAGTATTACGGGGATAACTCGACTTGAGATAACTCCGAGATGGTGGACGGTTTAAGGAGTAAAACATGATACCGATTTTATATTCTGAAAACACAACACAATTTAATACTAATGGCATCGGGCGGCTGTCTGATGCAATCTCATGTGTGATTACTGAGGAGCGCAACGGACAGTTTGAACTCGAAATGGAATATGCGGCTGAGGGCAAGCATGTTGAGGAAATCGGTTATAACAAAATAATCCTCGCAAAACCGTCACAAGAAAACACGCTTCAGGCTTTCAGGATTTACAAGATTGAAAAGTCTATTATGGGCGGGACTATTATGGTTAATGCTCAACACATAAGTTATCAGCTTGCTCATATTCCATTAAAGCCATTTGCGGCATCCTCTCTCGCTGATGCACTAATCAAGTTAGTTAGTGAGAGCATGGAAACAAACCCGTTCACATTTACATCGGATAAAACATCAACAACAGCTTGTGGCTCAGCGACTCCGATAATGTGTCGGTCGATGCTTGGCGGACATGAGGGTTCTTTATTGGATGTATACGGTGGAGAATGGAAATTTGATAATTATACTTGCTCGTTGCTGAGTGCTAGGGGTTCTGATAACGGAGTCACAATTCGATACGGAAAGAATCTAGTTTATCTACAACAAGAAGAAAATATCGCTAACACGATTACTGGAGTTGTGCCTTACTGGAAAGCAACCGACTCAAATGATTGTGTATATGCTAACCCGGTATATTCGAGCAATGCGGATAATTACCCGTACAAGCGCACGGAAATAATTGATTTTAGCGACCAGTTCGAAGCAAAACCAACAGCGGTGCAGCTTACTGTTTTGGCTCAGCAATATATCGAGCGGAATAATATCGGTCATCCGTCAGTTAGTCTTGATGTGGATTTTGTAAATCTTGCGGATACTGAGGAATACAAGGGCATAGCACCACTTGAAAACGTGCTTTTGTGTGATACTGTGACAGTAATATTTGAGAAACTTGGAATCTCCGAGAAGGCTAAGGTTGTCAAAACTGAGTATGATTGTTTGGCTGAGCGTTACAAGTCCGTTGAAATCGGCACTATTCGGGGTAGTCTTGCTGTGACTATTGCAGACCAAGGGAGCGCAATTGAAACCACACTCGAAAAATCAAGAGAATTTATCAAGGATGCAACGGGATGGCTGACTAATGGTGCAGGTTATGTGGTAGCAAATAAAAACACCGATGGAAGTTGGAAAGAATTATTATTCCTTGACCAACCGACAACGGCACTTGCTACAAAGGTTCTGAGGATCAACGAGAATGGCATCGGTTTCGCAAGTGGTGCGGCAGGAACATTTGACAGTTGGGTATATTATCAAGCATGGACGCTTGACGGAAATCTGAGTTTAGGTGGAGTGAATAACTCTTATGGCACATTACACATCCTTAATAATTCGGGCGTTGAGATAGGCAGATGGGATAAAACGGGTATTTATTTATATAATTCTCAATTCGGTTCACGTTGCTATATTGAGGGTGATAAGCATGGTGTAAGAGTCGAAGCAACGGATAATTCCTCTCGAGCATTTTTGATTGAAAACGAATTAAATATTCAAGAGGATGGTTCAGAAACTTCTGTTTCCGCTGGTAGCGCACAGTTTAATAATAACGATAGCGACCAAACAAATATCGACCCAGTTGGTGTAACGGTTACGAATGGAACGGACACAACCGAAATGTTGGCTGACGGTGTTTATGTTAACGGCGAGAAAATTGGTCAAGGCACAGGCTATACAGGAACACTTGAAGATGTATGTACCGACATTGATGTAGATTTTGACAACCAAGAATATTCTGCTGATGTGCATACACTTGTATTTGAAAATGGTCTGTTAGTAAGGATTGAGTAAGGGGGATATAGATGGAAACACAATATATTAGTCTTAACATGACACCAACGGGGGTTAATCCTTGCTTTCATATTTCGCAATATGATATTGGACGTTCACTTGGATTTATAATTTATAACGGCTCAGAGGTTGTCGACCTTGACAGCTATACTTGCACCGTTGAAGCAACCCGTTCTGACGGTGTGGCTATTACGGCAAGCGTTGCAACTGATGATAATATCGGCACTTTTGAAGTTACACCAACTATGTCAAACAAGGCTGATAAATATAGATGTCAGCTTGTTATTGTGGATGAAAATTCAAAGAGGATTGCATCATTGCCCTTTGATATGGACGTATGCAAGGCGGCAATGGATGAAAATGCAGAAAGTATTGAGGAAGATGCTAGTCTTTATCAGCAATATACTGAAGCGGTTCAAGGTGCAATCGCTGAAGCTAATGCAGATATACAAGCAGAGGAAAACGCTAGAATTGCGGCGGTTAATGTTGAAGCTACAACAAGAGCAAATGCCGATACTGCCTTACAGAACAATATCGATGCAGAAGCAACCGCACGTCAGACAGCCGACAATACTTTACAGGGCAATATTAATTCTGAAGCGGCAACAAGAGCATCGGCAGACTCTAATTTGCAATCTCAGATAAATCAGATTATTGCACCAAGTGGTGAAGCACCAAGTGCGGCAGAGGTTCAAAACGCTCGTATAGGTGCGGACGGGGTGACTTATGATACGCTAGGGAATGCGATTAGGGGACAGGTTAGGAACTTAAAGAACGCTTTAGATGCAGATGACAGCGTATTATATGATATCCTCAAAAACAACAATTGTATTTTCAGTTGGATTAATGGAGAATATGTCAATTATAACACGGGAGTTTTTGGCGGCCTCGATAATCGTTCAAGGACAAACCGAGTAACTTTAAGTGGCAGAAAGATTATTGTTTATGCAACCGGCAGGTCTGACAATATGGGTCTTGCGTTTTACGATGAAAATAACGCCTATATTAGTGGCGTTCAGTTTATGAACGGGTATCATAAATACCTTATTGATGCGCCAGTTAATGCAACACAAGTTGCTTTGTCTACGATGACGGATAGCATCAATTCAGTTCTGTTTGTATATGCCGATAATCTCGACCAGATAACCGACCGTTTATCTGATGTCATTTATACAGATATCTCTGATTTAGAGAGTGTTGTGTGGACTGAGGGGAGATATGTTAACGCAAACAACGGAAATATTAGTGGATTAGGGCCTTCTAGTGCCTCAAGTTTTATACCGGTAAGCGATTACGATAAAATAGAGTTATACGTTCGCGGATATAACGATGCGCGGGGGATTGCTTTCTACGCCGATAATTATGAGTTCATAAGCGGTGTACATTATCTAAACGAATGGAATCATTATGTACTGGATATCCCTGCAACAGCCGCATATATTAGAGCGAGTTGCGATACCTCAGACCTTAACACTGAGCGTTTTTATCTGAAATTGTATACAGGAACAACCGCAATAAAGAAAATTACCAGTAAAGCAACAGATTATTATGAACCTGATGTTGTGTGGGTTGACGGCAAATACTGGAATGTAGCTTCGGGTGCTTATTCAAATTTTGACGCAGCGTCCGCAAGCAATATGATTCAAGTTGAAGACTTTAGTTATGTAGAAGTTGTGTGCCATAACGCTGCAAATGATTTACGTGGTGTTTGCTTCATGAATTGCCACGGAACTTATGTCGGCGGTTACAAATACCAACCCGGTGTCTCTAAATGCCTGTTTACTATCCCAGAGGGCGGGTTTATTATGGGCGTTACTAACCCAGATAAAACACAAGAAATTAGTGTAAGATTATTTGGCAAAAAACAGAAAAACAATCAATACAATTTCGGGCTTTTAACAACATTCCAAAAAATCGGTTTTGTCGGTGATAGCTACACAAAATCACAAATATATAATAAACAAGGTGTGTCACTTGGTTATTTTGAAGACCTTGGCTATCCGAGAACTATGGCTCGCTTTTATAACTTCACACCATCGGTGTTTGCATGGGGCGGTGCCACCACTAAAAGCTGGTTGGAAGAAAGCTGGGGGTTAGCCGCCGCATTGGCAGCCGAACCACAACAGTTATATGTATTGGCTTTAGGTATCAACGACCGCTCATATGTAACAAAGGGCACTATCGAAGATATCAAGGAAGATTACACTCAAAACCCGAATACATTCTACGGAAACTATGGCAAAATCATCGAGCAATTACAGGCACACGCACCGAGCGCAAAATTTGTGATTGTTAAAAGTTTTATCCCGTATGACGATTTGGGAACTATATCGAATTATTATAAGTACAGCGATTCCCCGTGCGAGGAAATTGCCGAACACTATGGTTTCCCGTATATCGAGACTGTGCGGAGTGATTTTCTTCATTCTGATGCTTGGCTGCAACATAGGTGGGGTGGACATCCCACTGCGCCACTGTACTCTGGCCTAGCGAAAACGCTTGGAGAGCTTATCGACGGTGTACTTGCAGATAATCCTGAGTATTTTGGGAATTATCTTGGGTAAAGGACACTTTAAATTAGTAATTGCATCGAAAAGATACACGATAACTTTTTGAAATGAAATATTACAACACTTATCTTTTTTAGGGGAGGAAAAGCGTCAAGAAATGAACTTAAAGGAAATATTTGATAACTTAAATCTTGGGAATTTGTCAATAATTTGTTTCTTGGCGCTTTCTCTTATAGAAATTAGTCCGATTAAGGTGAATCCGTGGTCGATGCTGATTAAGTGGTTTGCTAGACTACTCGGAATCAGTGATTTAAAAACCGAGATTGTACAGGTGCGAGACAGGATGGATGAGTTGGAGAAAAAAATCGACAATATGAAGATTTCCGAGGAAGAAAAAGAACAGCTCAAGGAAGCACTTGCGGCACGTCGGAGAATCCTACGATTTAATGACGAGTTACTCCAAAAAGTCCGACATAGTAAGGAAATGTTTGACGATATTTTGTCGGATATCAGCGATTATGACAGATACGTCAGAATGCACCCTGATTTTGTGAATCAAAAGGCTGTGTTTGCGGAACAGAATGTTGGTAAGGCATACAAAAAATGCATGGAAGAGAATGATTTTTTATGAGGTGTAAATCATGAAAATGGAAAATAAAACTTATGATATTTTAAAATACGTTGCTCAAATTTTAATTCCGGCAATTGCAACACTCTATTTTTCTGTATCTCAGATTTGGGGATTGCCCTACGGGGAACAGATTGTCGGAACGCTGACAGCGGTAGACGCTTTTCTCGGTGTATGCCTTGGTATCAGTTCAGATAATTACCATAAGTCAATAGGTGGCTCAGATGAAACTCACAAATGATATCAAGTTTATTTGGGATTATTTCAAGGGTAAAGGCTTAACAGATTACGGCATTGCAGGATTGATGGGCAACCTTTACGCAGAGAGCGGACTAAGGTCGAACACGTTGGAGCGACTTTGTATAAAGCGTTATGCGGAAATAGGGATAAATTTCACGGATGAATTGTATACAATTTCGATTCATAACGGAGCAATCAGCAAAGATGAGTTTTTGCATCCTATGGGAAAACATTATGGTTACGGATTGGCGCAATGGACAACCGAGAGCCGTAAGAGTGGATTATACGATTATTGCTTTAATCAAAACGTGCCAATAGATAGCTTGCAAGCACAATGCGAATATTTATACCTTGAACTTGAAAAAGCCTTTAAATCGACTTTAAACGTACTTAAAACGGCATCTGATGTTAATACAGCATCCGACTATGTACTCTTGCACTTTGAGCAACCAAAAGATGCAATATCACAGATTGAGTTACGCCGGAAATACAGTAATGAGATTTATAATCTATTAGGGGGTAGCATGGTAATCATAGGCTCAGCAAGGATAGACGAAAACGGTCATGCTAGTGGTGGACAGGCTGGAGACCAAAACGGAAAAGAGGTCAGCACACAACAATATTATCTCCACGAAAAAGGATGGAATGTTCTGAGAGCAAAAGAACCGCAAGTAAGAGAAGCAATCGCAAGGGATATGGAATGGGCATGTGCAAACAACAATATCGGATATGACCAAAACCAAAATCAGACTCTTTATCAGGTAGCAAAGCCAGTAGGATTTAATTGCTCATTGGTCGGGACTCCATGCGAGACTGATTGCGCTAGGCTGGTCCGGGTCTGCGTATTATATGCCGGGGTTCAAGCTTCCGATTTTTATACCGGAAATGAAAAAGAGGCTTTACTTGCAACGGATGCTTTCGACCTTGTTAATGTAAAGCTCCCGGAAGAATTGCTTCGAGGCGATATCCTTGTAACCAAAACCAAAGGGCATACGGTTGTTGTTTTGACAAATGGCGCAAATGCTCAGCCAAAAGAACCTATAAGCACTCCGACGGAATACAAGCTCGGATGGATTAAGGCTGGTGTAAATTGGTATTATCGCATTGGTAAGGGAATCAATGCACATGGCTTTAATAACATCAAGTGTAAGGACGGCAACACGTATCGATTCTATTTCGACGATAAGGGTAAGATGCAGACAGGATGGCAACACATCGGTGATTATTGGTATTATTTCCATGATACGGTTGGTTCGGGTCTTGAGGGCGCTATGTATGTTTCCGACAAGGACGGACGACAGCGTATAGCAATCCTTGACTAATCGTTGACTAATCGTTGACTAACCTTGACTAAATCTTATGCGCAAAATATTGTGCATTATCAAGTTAAAAAGAAGCGACAAGCGGAAAAAACAAGCGAAAAATCAATAACTCAAAAAATAACTCAAATCTCAATTTGACTTTTTAACTACTGATTTGACTCATTTAGTCAAACCAAAGTCAAAAGCAAAGTTTTTGCAATCAATCCAAAGTTAGGGGAGTGCTTCGGCACTCCTCTTTTTTATTGTCGTAAAAAAATATACGAAATTCGTTTAAAAAGTATTGACACGTATACGAAATTCGTGTATTATATAGACATAAGGAACAGATAAAACAAACGGAGGAAAAACAAAATGACAATCAATTATGGCGAAGCTGAACAGATGATTATTGAGAACGAAGAAATGGCAAACGAATTTGCTACATGGTTAAAAGACAACAGAAAAAAGGAGGCGCATGAGTGGGATTCCGACGATCTTGGAGAGTTTTTTAGAAACAAGGGTTACGAAACAGTTTAAGGAGGATGCGAACATGACAGCAAGAGAAATTATTGAGAACGGACTTTACAATGCAGCGGTAAACATGATGGATGACGAAATCAGAGAGGAACTTCACAGAGAACTTGCGCCATGTACTGATGAGGAATTTTTAACAGCTTACATGGTAGAGCATGAAAAGAGATTTGGAGAGGAATTCACAATATGACAATAACCGAGATCAGGAGCATAAGCGGGCTTAATAAAACAAAATTCGCTGAGAAATATAATATCCCATATAGGACACTCCAAGATTGGGAAGCCGGCAAGAGTAATCCGCCAGCATACGTACTCCCTTTACTTGAGAGATGCGTCCGAGAGGATTTTAAAGAGGAGCGTTAAGCTCTTCTTTTTTTATTGCTTTTTTTGCTGTCCTTGACTAAACTGTTGACTAGCAAGGGTAATCCCTTAACTAAAAAATTACCCAGTAAATTACCCAGAGTTTAAAAAGAACCGCATAAAATAAGGGGATTTTGAGCTTTGTTATTTTATTTGGTATAAAAGTTATAAAATATATTGGAAATGGCTTAAAACCGTGGAAATCCCTGAAAATCCGTGAGTTTTAAGCCTTTTTTATTTCGCAATTATGTAATTAAATTACGGTAAAAAGTAGTATTTTTACCCAACTTTTACCCAACTTTTACCCAGAATTTACCCAGACAATTTTCCAAGGCGCTTGAGCAATGCTTCCGCAGCTTCCTTTTCTTGCTTTACTTTCGTATAGTCATAGATTTTTTTCATAATGTTTGATCCAGGCTTCCAGCCACCAAACTTTTCGACGTATCCATCCGGCATAACTTCCCTTGCGGTACTTGCAAAATAATGGCGGAATTTATGAGGGCTGAAATGTTTTAGGCCTAGTTTCTTTTGTGCTGACTTAAGATAATTATTGATTGATTGCGGTGTGTACGGAAATAGCAGTCCGTCCTCATGTTGCCGGATAAGGTCGGCGAGATCATCAGGACACGGAACCTTGCGAGTAGATTCCACAGTTTTTGTTATTTTGATTATCCATTTCCCATCCTTTTGTACCTTTGCTTTATTGACCGTAATAATGTTATATTTCGATAGGTCGGCACGTTCCAGCGCACAGATTTCCGAGCGCCTAAGTCCGAGTGTGGCAAGCCGCAAGGCTATTTCATATGGAGTACCTTTGGAATATTCAAGAATTTTTTGGACATCTGAATCCTCTGGAACATAAAAATCAGATTTCGGAACCTTTGGAGTCCTGACCTTATATCGAAAATCAGGATTAGCTGAACGGATAATAATTCCAATATAGGTCGCAAGTGATTTTGTACTAGAGGGCTTATGAGTGCTTGCATACTCGTTTATTATGCCCTGTATGATGTCATTGTTAATGGAGCTGATTGGCAAGTCCTTGAAGCTATCAGGAAGCACATTGAGTCCGCTCTGATAGTTCTTGAGGGTTGCCGGAGATAACACGGCTGTCTTGTTTCCCGTGTAGCTTTCCGCAGCTTGCCGGAATGTCTTATAGATCGGGTTGCTGGGTTCCTTTTCTATCATGCTCCAGATGAGGCGCTCCGCTTCCTGTTTCGAGGGCTTTCTGTCAACGGTCATGCGGTATCGCTTTCCCTTATACATCTTTGTTATTCTGTAATTGTGTTGTGATATTTTCTCTATCGTTGCCATAATTACTCCAATCTGTGATATAATCACATTATCAGGTTAATAGTTTTCTTTTCATTAGTGGAATACTCCGCAAAAAGGCACTCGTCGCAAGGGTGCTTTTTTGTTGTCTAAGTTTAATTCAAAGCTCAAAAATGATGTTTTAAGTACCATTTTTGGGACTCAATTACATTTTTCAGGGGCAAAAAGTTTAATTCGTTTACGTTTACCCAACATTACCAATTTGCTGATGTCAGCAATATGATTCATTGCTTTTCCGAATTATGCCAAAAATGATTTAATGCTTTATCTCTGTTAGCGCATCGACAATCGGTTTATATCTCAACAACCTTAAGTATTCCGTAGCACGTTTTATAAATTCTGTGTCGGCTTGCTTTGCTTCCTCAACCAACAGCTCTATTTGCTTTTCTTTATCCAGTTCTACAGCGATTGTATTGATTGGTTCATACGTTGTCGGATTTTCTCCAATCAAGTCAGATTTTCGGCATTTGAATATATTTGCTAATGCTTCGATGTTTCCCATAGTCGGCTCGGTTCTGTTCAGCTCCCATGATGAGATAGTCGGACGTGCAACGTGGAGTTTTTTCGATAACTCTTGTTGCGACAACCCTATTTTATTTCGATAGAAACGGATATTTTCTCCTAGCATGTTCATCCCTCCTGTTAGATAATTTTAACATTGATAAAAAATATTTACAACAAACTTGTTGACATGACACAATTTGTAGAGTATTATGGGGATTGTTACAAAACATAGCACTTAAAAAAGCAAGAGAGGAGGAATGTCAATGGCTCTGACCATGAAGCAATGGAGACGTTTAAAAGGCTATAGCCAAAAGGAAATGGCTGACAGATGCGGTGTTTTTGTTAATACATATTTTAATTGGGAGCAAGCTCCTGAGAAATTGACTATTGAGAAAACTCACATAATCGCCGATGCTTTGGGTGTACCGTACAACGATATTATTTTTACTTCCGATGATACAAAATGTAGCATCGGAGTGTAACAGGAAGGGAGGAACATGAACGATTTAGTTTTTACTCGAAAAGATGAAGCGGTTACGGACAGCTTAACCGTGGCTGAGTATTTCCAAAAGAGACATGATCGAGTGCTGAGAGCTATCGAAAACTTGTTAGAGGGTCTCCCCAAAAATGGGGTGAGTTACTTCATCAAATCATCATATACAGATGCGTCAGGAAAGGGCAATTTAATGTATTTGATGAACCGTGATGGCTTTTCACTTTTGGCTATGGGTTTCACTGGTAAAAGGGCTTTGCAATGGAAGCTGAAATACATCGAAGCTTTTAACGCTATGGAAAAAGCTTTAACGGAGCGTAAGAGTGAGCAATACATCAATGCACGTCAAAATGGCATGTTAACACGCAAATCCGAGACCGACATGCTTAAGAAGCTTGTGGACTATGCAAAAGAGCAAGGCTCAGAAAATGCCAACATGCTTTATGTGACTTATACAAAGCTGGTTAATAAGCTTGTCGGAGTAAAAACAAGGTCGGAAGCTGACACGATGCAATTGTTAGACCTTATGTACTTGGAGCGAATAGTGCTGGATACGATAGACAAGGGAATAGCAAGCGGAGCTGATTACCATGATATCTATCAGGATTGCAAAAAGAGATGCACCACTATTTCCGAAATGGCTCATTTAGGCGATTATTCAATGCTTCGACCGCTTCCGGCATGAGGTCAGCTATGAAGAACGATATTTTTACATGGTTTCGTCAGACGGTGTTAAAACACGGTATCGACCTCAACCTTGAGGGACTTCCAGCTATTGCCCGGTACTTGGGATATTCGGAGCGGAATTTTTATATCAAAGTCAAAAAAATCAGCTTTGATGTATGGCAACTCCGGGACTTATGCAAGAAGCTGCATTTTACAGAATCTGAAAAATTAAAACTATTGGAGTAAACATGAGACGTTACACAAAAACAGACTGTTTTAAGAGACAAGTCAAGCGGTGGTTTCACCGTCATTACAAAGGTTATTCTGACCTTTTGGCGATAATTTCTTTTATCGCTGGAATCCTATTTATGACATGGGGTGTGATGATGTTGCTTTGTGAGGAGTACAGAGCTGTCATCGATGTATCACTTGCCTTTGCTTTATTTGTCGGGGCTTCCGACTTATGGGAATACGGGAGGCGCAAAACATGATAGAGGGATTTCCAAAGCGTTGTTTTGATTGCCGGAGATATATAAAACCCGGATTTAAAGTCCGTTTTTGCCAAGGCATGAAAGAGGATGACTTGAGAGGAATATTGCCAGTTAAAAGGGTATACGAACAATTTCTAGTGCTTCAGGGCAAACATACCGAAGTCACTATAAACCGATGGAACGTTCAAGCGGTCAACGGCTACAAGATCGAGGGCGGATGCTTCGGAAAATGGATGGAGGAAATCGCATGAAATTTATCACGGACTATAAAATCGAGCTTTCCGTCGTTGTGGACGCTGACAACATCGAAATGGCAAGGATTATGTGCGACAGGCTCGAACAGGACCTAGGCATCAAGATAATGCAAAATCCTAGCTTTGATTACAAGCAGACGGACAGAGGGCATACGCATGAATACAAATAAAACTCCTGATGCTGGGAACATCAAGAGTCATTGGAAATAATTAAATATTGGTGATACATAATTAATCCGTTTTTTATTTTATCAGATAGGAGACAAATATGGAATTTAAAAATTTGATTGAGATTACTCCTGAAATAGAGGGAGAAGCAAGGAAACTGTTGGAAGCATCTCAGAGACTTCATGAGCTTTTAAAAGAACAGAAGGGTCATTTTGACTTAACTGTGTATAACTCAGCTCCGAGCAGAGTCACAATATTTGACCGTCATGAATACAGCCGAGACGGACTCGGTACGGATTTGGGATTCTTTGTTCATAGAATTTACAAGGACGGTTCAGTTGTCCTTGATTTTATCAATGAGGACAACGAAGAGGGTATAGCATTTGACAAAGAGTTTAATAAAGCATTTTATCCTGATATTTATTCAGATGAATCTGAAAACGAAAGCGAGGTAGAGTCATGAGTAATACAAATCTTGTTGATATTAAAACATTAGCAACTTCTTTAAATACTTCCATTGAGGACGCTTTAGACCTTGCTAAAAAGGCTCAGGCAGTTGTTAAGACAGGCTCAAAAAATTGGTATGACCTTAAAAAGTCTAAGGAGTATCAGGCGAATAATCCAAGCACTGATGATATTGAGTGGTTCGGGAGACTTTCGACAGCAAGTAAAAAAATGGACGATGATGTAAAGATTACATTCGATAAAAACAACCGAATGAGAATCAGATTCACAAAAGAATGTTTGGGCAATCCCGAAAGCCCACAGCGTTTTATCTTTGGAATCAAAAATGACCGAATGTATTTCAATTTCACAGGCACAACACACGGCTATGCACTAAGTTCTGAGAAAAATTCATTCAGTGCAAGCATAACCAGCACAAGAGAAGATTTTAAAAATTTTGTCGGGGACTATCCATTAAAGAGAAGCTCAAACGGTCTTTACTTCATCGACAAGGGAGACAGACAATTATGAGTTATGTCGACTTTTGGAAACCGCTCAAAGAAAAGAAGTACACAGCAACTATAAAGCTTTCCGTACAGATAGAATTTTTCGACACTAATGATGATAGCGCTCATGATTACGCTTTAGAAGTTGCTGAGTGCTTATCCAGTTATCTCGGATGCGCTAGGGGCGATTACCCAACAGAGCCGGAAATTGATGACGTGACTACTAAGGAGGCATCAGAAGAATGAATACACTTTATGACTTAACACAGGATTATAGGAATTTGCTCGACCTTGCCGGAAGTGCTGACCCGGAAGAAATAGAAACATTTAACGACACGCTGGAGGCTGTCCTCGGTGAAATCGAGGTAAAAGCTGATGGTTATGCAGTAGTCCTTGCTGAGATCGAGGGGCGCATTAACACCGTCAATCGTGAGATTGGAAGACTTGAGGCGATTGAAAGCGCATTATCTAACACTCGCTGCCGCATGATTGACCGATTCAAAACCGCTATGGAAGATATCGGTAAAAAGGAAATCAAAACCGACTTGCACAGATTCAAGATTGTCGGAAACGGTGGCAAACAGCCATTAGACATTAATGAGAGTTGTGTTCCTGAGGAATATCTCAAGACAGAAGTCAAGCAAGTGCCCGACAAGGACAAAATCCGCAAGGCGCTTGAGTCCGGGGAATGCCTCACATTTGCACATCTTGAGGATAGAGGGACACATCTGAAGATTGATTAATCAAAATGTCTTTTTACTTATATTAGGAGGTATGTATGGCGGTTCCAGTATTAATCATAGGGAAATCCGGCACAGGGAAAACCACATCGCTTGAAAATTGTATCAGTGATGAATGGAATTTGATTCGGGTTCTTAATAAACCATTACCGTTTAGGGGCAAGATTAACGGATGGTGTACGGATGATTATCAAACGGTTTTCAAGGTTTTAAGACAGAGCAAAGCAAAATCAATCGTGATTGATGATGCCGGATATCTGATAACAAATCAGTTCATGAAAGGTCATTCGAACACAGGTGCCGGGAATGCAGTGTTCGGATTCTACAACACAATAGCAGACCATTTTTGGGAGCTGATTCAATTTATCACTCAGCTACCGGACAACAAGATTGTATATGTAATCATGCACGAGGAAACCGATGATAACGGCGAAACAAAGCCGAAAACAATCGGAAAGTTGCTCGACGAAAAGGTATGCATCGAGGGAATGTTTACAATTGTCCTGAGGTGTGTGATTGAAAACGGGGAGCATCTCTTTATAACTCAATCCGAAAATAGAGCGGTGAGCAAATCCCCTAAAGACATGTTTCAGGATTTGAAAATCCCTAATGATTTAAGGTTTGTTGATGATTCTATCCGTAATTACTACGGATTAGAAAAAATAAATTACCCAAATGAGGAGGAAAAGACAAATGGTTAAACCTAATGGTTATGATGAGGCACAGGTACAGGGCGAGATCGAAAGGCCCGAAGTCGGAGGGCATCATCTTGTTATCAAGCAGGTGAGCGAGAGACAGAACAAAAACGGCGGAGATATGATCGTAGTTTCGTTTGATTTTGCCAAGAACGACAAACAGCCGGAGTTATTTATGAAACAGTTCAAGGCTGATGTAAGACCTGATAAGAAATGGCCCAATAAGGCTACGCAGTACATCAACGTGCTGGACAATGAGGGCAAGACATCAAGGGGATACAAGACTTTTTGCTCGTGCTTCGAGAACTCCAACAACGTCAAAATTAACTGGGTTGAGGATTCTGCAGCTTGGTGTGCTCAGTTTAAAAACAAGATCATCGGCGGAGCTTTCGGAATAGTCCACAGCGTATATCAGGGCAAGGAAATAGCGCCGGTCGAGCTTAGATGGTTTGTGACTGATAGTAAAGTCGAGGAAACCGAAGCACCAAAAGAAAAGATGCTTAGTGAGTACGAAAAAGCATCATTAAACGCTGGAAACAATAACACAGCTCCGGCGGATGGATTTATGAACATCCCGGACGGAGTAGATGAGGAAGTCCCATTTAATTGATAGGAGAATAAAAATAATGAATTTTTCGCCAGATCAGGCGAAGGCTTTAGAGGTTATGGAGACAGGTAAAAACTGTTTCCTGACCGGCAAGGCCGGAACCGGTAAATCATCAATAACAAAAGAGTTTATAAGATGGTGTGAGGATAATGACAAAAGCATTATTGTTTGTGCCTCAACAGGTGCGGCGGCTCAAGGATTGAGCGAGTTCGGAGCTTGCACAATCCACAGAGCATTTAGCTTGAGAGCTAAGGGGATTATAGGATTACCCAAAAAGCCAACCAAG
>OCTX012129864.1_pt1 | contig 14840 bp, 7 predicted proteins | sample 1539691 | NCBI WGS metagenome assembly OCTX01 (sample SAMN02144231, study PRJEB22623) | gut metagenome | biome: sheep rumen | host: Ovis aries | place: New Zealand | reverse complement strand
ACGATGTAATTCATCCAATAGACAACGTAATAACCGACGACTATAAACGTCAGAGCCGTTTCGTTCATCATAAAAAATCAGTATCTTTTGCAACTGAGTGGTAGAGCGACGACTAAATTCTATCAATCGAGCCATCGTGAGAACATAGATTTAAATTCATCCAAAGAAATGGTTTCTCCACGTTCCACCTCGGCAATTTCCTCTTCGATGTCTGGAGTCACTTGCAATTTACCATCCACTACATGGGCATAATCCAAATCATCAGGAATCATCGTCTCCTTCATTTCAGTAATCGCAAAAACTGCATCCTTAGCATTTAAGGTACTGTTGTCCTCTTCGTCCATTTGGGGATATGGTTTATTCTCTTTCATATCGTCATGTATTTTCAATGGCAAAGGTAGATGATTTTTCTTGACAATTAGACTCTCAATCCATCGTTTACTCCCTTGTATGTTCTTTCATGAAATCACGTGGAGACAAGCCATAGAACTTCTTGAAGATGGTAGAGAACGATGCGGCATTGTTAAATCCGCACGCATACATCACTTCCGTTACGTTCATGTTTTGGTTTGCCAACAAGTGAGCAGCTTGTTTGAGACGGATATTGCGAATGAAATCATGTGGTGTTTGACCAGTCAGTTCCTTCATCTTACGATGCAAGTGTACACGACTGATTCCCACCTCGTCGGCAATGCGATCAACGCTGAGGTCTGAATTACCCAAATTCTTATTGATAACAGCCATTACGCGTTCCAACAACCTATCATCAGGCGACTTCATCTGAACGGTTTCCACCTTCTCCTCCAACTGGTCGTTACGTCCATACTTCATGCGAAGAGAATAATGCTTGTTGATAAGGTTGATAATGGTACGTTTCAAGATGTCCATGTTGAAAGGTTTGACGATATAAGCATCCGCTCCCGTTTCAAGACCTTCCAATTGATCTTCGTCTAAGTTCTTTGCGGTAAGCAAGATAACGGGAACATGACTCACCGAAGGATTCGAACGAATCTTCGAGCAGAGCATATTTCCATCCATTTCAGGCATCATGATGTCGGAGATCACCAAATCGGGCATTTCCCTCAACACCTCTTTCAAACCGATAAGACCATTTTCGCAACCAACCACAGTATAATCCGTTCCAAGTTCATCCATGAGATACTTGCGAATTTCATCATCGTCTTCCACGATAACCAGTCGTTGCTTCCTGTTCATCTTCAACGACGTATCTTTCACGAACGACTTATTGAGTTCCTCTTCCATTGCCGAAACAACTTGAATAGGCTCTTGCGTCTCGGTAATCATTTCCTCTGGTTGTAGATGCGCATTACCCAACGGAATGGTAACGACAAACTCGCAACCCTTACCATCATCGTTGTTGTGCACCTCGATGGTTCCATGATGCAACTCTACCAAAGAGCGCGTCAAGTCAAGTCCGATTCCCGTTCCCATCTGACTGCCCGACATAGGCAACTGATAGAATCGTTCGAATATCCGATGTATCTTGTCTTCTGGTATGCTCTCTCCATTATCATAAACGGCGATGCGCGCATGAGTATCATCATGAGTGACACGAATGCGGACGGTTCCTCCCGGTGGCGTAAACTTAAACGCATTCGAGAGAATGTTAACTACCACCTTGTCGAAATTACTCTTGTCAATCCAAATAGGCAACCTATCGGTATCGTGCTCATAGTCGAACTTCATGTTCTTCATCTTCGCCTGTTGCGCAAACAAAGTATGAATATCGCCCACGAAGCCAATAAGGTCGGTCTCACACATTCGCATTTGCATCTGACCTTTGTCTATCTTTCGGAAATCCATCATTTGGTTAATCAATCCCAATATTCGCTCAGCGTTTCGACGAATGGTTTCATAGAGTCCCCTGCGTTGTGGGTCGTCGTCTTGCTTCATCAACTGGAGCAAAGGAGCCACAATCAGCGTCATAGGAGTACGTATCTCATGACTGATGTTCATGAAGAAGCGAAGTTTTGCATCAGCCAATTCCTCGGCATGAATATGTTCTTGCAAGCGCATACGATCTTGTTCCTTCTTGCGAAGATTGCGCAAGAAAGCATAGATACCTAATGCCACCAACAACAAATAGAACAAGAATGCCCAACCAGAAGCATACCAAGGAGAGTGAACCTTGACAACAAATTCACGCACATCCGTCTCCTGTTGGTTGTTCATCGCCTTTACCTTAAAGCGATACGTGCCTGGGTTGAGGTGAGTAAGCGTGATTTCGTTATGACCCGTTTTCAACTTCTTCCAATCTTCCCCGTTGATACTATATATATAAGTAATGTGTTCGGGATTCTCGTAAGTGAAGGTAGACAATTGAATGTTGAACGAATTATCCGTACAACAGAGGTCGAAACGATCAGAGTTAATAACCTCCTTGTCAGTTACCGTGTATACACCCGATTTCGTTCCAGCCGCAACTGGTGTATGACCGAATGTGAAACCTGTTATTTGCAACTTCGATTTCCATGCCTTTGGCTTCACCTCTGATGGGTCAAACCATGAAATACCACCCGTTCCACCCAACAACAATGTTCCTGAGTTTACATCCAACGAGATAGCTCCATCTGAAAACTCCGTTCCTTGCAAGCCATCGTCTACATAGTAATTGATGCAAGTTTGTTTTTCGGGTGAGAAGTTACATAATCCAAAGTCGGTACCTAACCACAAATTACCATGTTTGTCAGACATGACGGATGCAACACCATTAGAGGGAAGTCCGTCTTGTGTGGTATATGTTCCGTCCTTATGCGTCTTCAAGTCATAATAATACAATCCTTCATTGGTAGCTACCCAAACACGTCCTTTATTGTCAACGTGAATGGAACGAGTGAATGTATTGTAATTGGGACAATTGGTGCCAAAAGTATTAACCCAGTTGTCGCTCGGAATATCGTAACAACTCAAGCCGATAGAACTTGCCACGAACAATTTCTTCTCATCTGCGGAAAGGCAAATCTTACTAATGAAATTATTGGGAATACTGTTCATCTTACGGTCGCGGTCAGCTCCTTCCTTCATTTGGTAGGTTGTCAAGGCTCTCGATTCTACATTATATCGCATCAATCCATTTCCCATCGTTGCCAGCCACATGTCGCCATTGCTTGCAGGAGCCAATCCAAAGACGCTGATATTCTTTCCCAAGCTCGCCAACTCTCTATGCCAAGCACCAGAAACAGGGTCTATCCAACCACAACCTTCAGTATACGAACCAATCCAAATGCGTCCGCGCACATCCTCAGCCATACAGAGAATGGTGCTGGGACAATTCGTGAAATGTCGAACTCCCAAAGAATTCTTATCCATCATATAGAGACCGTCTTTGTCTGTACCTATCCAAAAACGACCGCGCTTGTCGATAAGCGTACTGGTAACGCAATTGCTGCCAATAACATTCTTGTCGCCGAGTCGCTCACCCATGTAGCCGAATGCCAACCTTGCCTTTGGTTGCATGAAGAGTCCCTTATGCAATAGACAAACCCAAATGTTACCATTGCGGTCTTCCAAGATAGAACTAACCTTACCCTTCTTGATGTCCATATCCCTCGTATAATAAGGATTGTTAATCAAGGTGTCGTCTTTAGGATTATATTTAAAGAGGCCTTGGCCGTCACATCCTATCAGCAATTGGTCATCAGTATCGATATAGAAAGCCGTAATGGAAAGTCCCGCCGTTTTAGGTATGAGGATAAACTGACGTTGTTGTTCATCATAGCGGAACACTCCCATATCCCTCACGGGTACATATATATTATTCTTGCTATCTTGCATGACCATGCTAAGAGACGAACGGCTCTCCTCATCGGTAAAATAAGAAGTGCGTTGTTTGCCTTTCACGAGAAAAAGACCATGATCTTCTGTCAATATCCAATATCTTCCCGTCCTGTCTTCCAACAAATAGCGCACGTAGTTTTGGTTTCCCGACAAAGCAGGATCGGCTTTTCCCGTACGCTCTTTGGCGTTGAGTCGAAGAATACCATAACCAGACGTACAAGCCAACAAATCTCCAGCTTTCGTCTCGACGAGATAGTTGATAAACGCATGAATGGTTTTCCCGTCCACATCTTTCAATTCCACATCGTTGAAACGCGAACCGTCATACGCCTGAATAGAATTATGGCTTCCCACGAAGATGGTACCATCGTGGCTTTGCGTGATGCTATTGATGTAATTACTGTTTAATCCACAATCCTCATCCTCTTTCCTGAAGATACGGAATTGATAACCGTCATACCGATTAAGTCCATTACGCGTACTCACCCAAATAAAGCCATCACGATCTTGATAGACATAATTGGCGAAATTGCTTGACAACTGGTTGTCGGCATTAAAAAGTTTCCCCATTTGTGCCCATGCATTTGAGCAAAATAAGGAGAAAATTAAGGTTAGTAATTTTAATCTCATTTCTTTCATGTTACAAAAACATTACAAAGGTATTACTTTCTAACCAAACAGCCAAATAGTTGTGACAAAATCTAAACTTATTGTTACACTTTTTTTTGTATTATATTAAAATAGTATGTAATTTTGCAGTACATTTTTTTAGGTTAGTTATGGTTAGTATTTTTATGGCAGGAGGCCAACGTGAGTTATCCTCCTGTCATTTTTTTTAGAAATCAATTATTCATCCATAATACATGACAACATGAAACAGAATAATTACACTCCTAAATCAAGGAACGCAAACATTATCTTTACGTTTGTTATAGCTATGCTTTGGTTCATGCAAACACCATGTTTAGCTAAGGTAGACCCTAACTTTTACATTTTCATCTGTTTCGGACAATCCAACATGGAAGGTGCAGCCCGTCCAGAAGCACAAGACTTGGTAAGTCCTGGTCCACGTTTCTTGTTGATGCCTGCCGTAGATGATCCACAAAGAAACAGGAAAAAGGGAGAATGGTGTGAAGCAATTCCTCCACTCTGTCGCCCCAATAATGGATTGACACCTGCCGACTGGTTTGGTCGTACGTTAATTACGTCGTTGCCAAAAGACATTCGCGTGGGAGTCATTCACGTTGCCATTGGCGGTATCAAGATTGAAGGATTCATGCCAGAGGAAATTCCAGAATATGTGAAGACGGCTCCAGGATGGATGAAGAACATGTTGGAAGCTTACGACAACAATCCTTACCAACGTATCATCGAATTGGCAAAGAAAGCCCAGAACGATGGTGTCATCAAGGGAGTATTGATGCATCAAGGAGAATCTAACACGGGCGACCCCGAATGGGCAAACAAAGTTCAGAAAGTATATGATCGCATGCTTGGCGACCTTAAACTGAAACCAGAGGAAGTGCCTTTGTTGGCTGGTGAAGTGGTACAAGCTGACGGTAAAGGTCAATGCATTGCCATGAACAAGCAAATAGACGAATTGCCAAAGACCATTCACACCGCACAAGTGATTTCTTCCACCGATTGCTCTAATGGTCCCGACCGCCTACATTTTGATGCTGCTGGTTATCGTGAGTTGGGTTGTCGTTATGGTGAAAAGATGGCACAATTATTAGGATACGACCCCGTTCGTCCTTTCATTGAAAAGCCCAAGACCATTGAAGTTCCTGCAGATGCTTTCATTGCGGAAACAACGGTTCCAGGAAATGAATTCCCGAAAGTAGATAAAGAACGTCGTGCCTATTTCCGTATATCAGCTCCAGAAGCAAGAAAAGTGGTTCTTGATATTTGCAACAAGAAATACGACATGCAACCCGATGGAAAGGGCAATTGGATGGCTGTTACCGACCCGCTCGTAGTAGGTTTCCACTATTATTTCATGAATATTGGCGGCGTAAACTTCATCGACCCATCAACGGAAACATTCTTTGGATGTAATCGTGAAGCTGGTGGTATTGAGATTCCCGAAGGCGACGAAGGAAACTATTATCGTCCACAACAAGGAATACCTCACGGACAAGTACGTAGCATTTATTATTGGTCGGAATCGAAGAAAGAATGGCGTCACGCAATGGTTTACACGCCAGCAGAATATGAATTGAAGAAATTCCAGAAGAAACGTTATCCCGTGCTTTACTTACAACATGGAATGGGCGAAGACGAAACTGGTTGGTCAAAGCAAGGACACATGCAACACATCATGGATAATGCCATTGCCAAAGGTGAGGCTGTTCCAATGATTGTCGTGATGGAAAGCGGCGACATCAAGGCTCCTTTCAATTTCGCAGGTGGCGATAGCAATCGTCAAGGATTCAGCGATTACGGTGCATCATTCTATCCCGTACTCATCAACGACCTCATTCCTTATATCGACAATAATTTCCGCACGAAGTCAGACCGTGAAAATCGCGCTATGGCAGGATTGTCATGGGGCGGTCATCAAACATTCGATGTGGTTCTCAACAACATGGATAAGTTCTCTTACATGGGTGCATTCAGCGGAGCTATCTTCGGATTGGACGTGAAGACCGCTTACAATGGCATCTTTACGCGTCCCGATGAATTCAACAAGCAAATCCATTACTTGTTCTTGAGTTGCGGAAGCGAGGAAAACTTTGGTACGGAAGCACTCGTGAAGAGTTTACGAGACTCAGGCATCAAGGCTGACTATTATGTTTCGTCTGGTACCCATCACGAATGGTTGACTTGGAGAAGATGTTTCCATGAGTTCATTCCACATATATTTAAGAAATAATGCTCATGAAGAATTGACTTTCATAGAAATATCGTATCTTTGCATCATTCACCAAAACCTATTGTCATGAAGAAGCCTACAATCATCTTGATGCTCCTACTCGGTATCTCTGTCATGGTTCATGCACAGAATCCAGGAAAAGATGTTTCATCTGCAAAGAAACGAGTATCTATCCCATTGGTCTATTCTGTGGAGAACACGGGAAGCAAGTTTCGCCAACCAGCAATGCCTTCTTGGGACGACCTTCCCATCATCAAGGAATTGCCAAATCCATTGTCGTGGAGCAATGGCAAAGGCGAAGTGAAGTCTTTCAAGCAATGGGAAAAGAGACGTAATGAAATCGCCGCGGAGATACAACACTACGGCATTGGCACAAAACCAACCGTCAATAGGAAAAACTTACAAGCTTTCATGGATAAAGATACGTTGGTGGTCATCGTCACGGTAAATGGACAATCTCTCACCTTACGTTCTGAAATCAAATACCCAAAGACAGGGAATCCTCCTTACGCTTTGATGATTGGCACAAGCGGCATTTCCCTTCCAAAACCATTGTTTGAGAATCGTCCGATAGCCACGATGGTCTTCCACGAAAAGCAAGTGAATGATTACTCTCAATGGGGAAAGCATAAGGAAAGAGGCGAACACGACTTCGACCGATTGTATCCCGACCTCTCTGCCAATGGTGCCTATAGTGAATGGGCATGGGGATTGAGCAGGCTTTTAGATGGTCTGCAATTATTGGGCGAAAGTCAAACGAAAATCGACATGCAACACATTGGTGTTACCGGATGTTCATACGCTGGAAAGATGGCACTCTATTGTGGCGCTTTCGATGAACGTATAGCACTAACCATTGCTCAAGAACCAGGTGGTGGGGGTGCTGCTGCTTGGCGTGTTTCCCATCAATTGGAAGGTGTGGAGTGTTTGGAAAAGACCGATTATCATTGGTTCAAGGAAAGTATGCGCACGCTATTCTCTGGCGATAGCGTGTATCGAATGCCCTACGACCACCATGAGCTTTGCACCATGGTTTGTCCAAGGGCACTTTTGATTTTGGGCAATCCAGACTATCAATGGTTGGCAGACCCAGCAACGCTTGCGTCGGCAAAAGCCGCTCGTAAGGTTTGGGAAACATTTGGTATTGAAGACCGCATGGGATATTCCATCGTTGGCGGACACCCTCATTGTATGCTCCCAGAAAAGCAATACCCAGAAGTAGAAGCTTTCATCGACAAATTCCTATTGGGTAAAAACACAGATACGCAAAATATTCAAATCTCAATCATGAACAAATAAAAAGCGATTATACCATGAAAACAAAACTTCATTGCATAAAAGCATTATTCTTGTCTGCTTTCATATTAGCCACTCTCACGGCTTCGGCGCAAAACCCTATTATCCGTGACCAATTTACGGCAGACCCGACCGCCCGTGTATTTAATGGCAAAGTGTATTTGTATCCTTCACATGACATTTTTCCACCAGAAGGACAACGCCAAGACTGGTTTTGTATGGAAGACTACCATGTATTCTCTTCCGAAAACCTTACCGATTGGACTGACCACGGTATGATTGTCACCCAAAACAAAGTGCCCTGGGTGAGACCAGATTCCTATTCTATGTGGGCACCTGACTGTGTTTACAGAAACGGGAAATATTATTTCTATTTCCCTTCTGCTCCTAAAGACGGCAGAGGATTTGCCGTTGGTGTAGCCATTGCCGACAACCCAGAGGGGCCGTTCATTCCCGAACCAGAACCTATCAAGGGTATTAATGGCATAGACCCTTGCGTTCTACAGGCTTCAGATGGTAACGCCTACATATTCTGGGGCAATGGTCGTTGTGCCAAGCTCAAGGAAAACATGAAGGAACTTGCCGATGATACCCCAAGAGAAAAAGTAAAATGGGGCGAACGCGAGTTTGAGATGATGGGTGTCAACTGTCTGAAAGACCTTCCTAATCGTCAGGCAGAAGGACCATTCGCTTTCGAGTACAATGGCAACTATTACCTTACCTATCCATACGTGAGGGAGAAAACGGAAGTTCTCGGTTACGCCATGAGTAAGAATCCGATGGGTCCTTACGAATACAAGGGCTTGATTATGGCTGAGCAACCCAACGGTTGTTGGACCAACCACCATAGTATTATCAACTACAAAGGTCAGTGGTATCTCTTCTATCATCACAACTACTTCTCACCCAATGACGACAAACGCCGTTCTGCTTGTATTGAGAAGTTGTTCTTCAATGCCGACGGTACGATCCAAGAGGTGAAGCAAACCCTGCGCGGTGTAGGTATCAACAAAGCTACGGAAAAGATTGAAATAGACCGATACAGTAGTGCGAGCAACGATGTGACAACGGCACTTATCGATACCGTAAACACATTCCGTAGCTATCAAGCTACATTGCCTACGAAAGGCAGTTGGATACAATATGACGATGTGGATTTCAGCGTGCTCACCGACGGCTATCTGATTATGAGTGTCAAGGCAAGCGACAATACTGAACTTTGCGTCCGCGAGAAGAGTGCCAAGGGTAAGATTCTTGCTCGCATCAAATTGGAAGTAAAGCCAGATGAACCCGCTAACGGTGCTGCAAATCCCATGATGGGACGTTTCCGTCGTGACTTGCGTAATCAGTGGCTCACTCAGACCGCTAAGCTCGATTACATTCCCAAAGGTGTAACCGACCTCGTGATCACCAACGAAGGCAATGGTGCTCTCAGCGTGGACTATGTGATGTTCAAGAACAGACCTAAGTACTTCTCGCCCGTCACCACTCCATCTGCACAACCCGATAACGAAGGATTCATCCATCGTTGGCTGCTCTTGGAACCTATCACCAAGCCCAATAGTGGAAATACCGTCTTTACCGATTCTTATTTGCGTGAACACTTCAATAGAGAATATTTCAAAGGTCAACAAACCATCGTGCCGAAGGATGGTCAGAAAGTAAAGGCTGTGTTCAAGCAGGAGCAAGCTCCTCCAGGCTTCGGTCGTGGTGCGCGTCAGGCTCAGCCGGCAAAACCAGAAGTAAAGACCGTTACGCAAAACCTCACCTGGCACGCTCTCGATAGTGAGAATATGAACGTAAAACTCTTCCGCTTCGCCGAGAAGTGGGGTGAGCAAATATATGGTGTGCTCTTCTGGGCAGTAACCATTATCGAATGCGACGAAGACATCGAGAATGTACGCCTTGCCGTAGGTTCCAACTCAGCTTCGATGTGGTGGCTCAATGGTGAAGAGACTTTGCTACTCTCAGGTGACCGTCGTATGGTGAAGGATGATGCCATGTCGCATCGCCTCACCTTGAAGAAAGGACGTAACATTCTGCGTGGTGCCATCATTAACGGACCTGGCATGAGTGATTTCTGTGTACGATTCCTCGACGAGAAAGGCAACCCTGTTAAGAACTATTCAATCAAAGCACAATAAATATGAAAAGAACATATAGCATTCTTGCGGCAATGATACTTGCCACAACCGCAAGCGCGCAGATTGGCGCACCTTATATCCACGACCCTTCGACTATCGCAGAATGCGAAGGGAAATACTATACTTTCGGAACTGGCGGTGGAGGTCTTATCTCTGAAGATGGTTGGACATGGAACGGCGGTGCTGAACGCCCTGGAGGAGGTGCGGCTCCCGATATGATAAAGATTGACGACCGTTACCTTTGCATCTATGGTGCTACCGGTGGTGGACTCGGTGGCGGTCATGCTGGTCGTATTCTCACGATGTGGAACAAGACACTCGACCCAAAGTCACCCGACTTCAAATGGTCGGAGGCAGTAGAAGTATGTTTCTCCGACGGAATGGAAGACCAAGATGCCATTGACCCAGGTATCATGCTCGATCCTACGACTGGTCGTTTGTGGGTAAGCTATGGAACTTATTTCGGTACTATCCGTCTCATTGAGCTCGACCCGAAGACAGGTTTCCGTAAGAGTGGAAACAAGGAGAAGGACATTGCCATTGATTGTGAGGCGAGTGACTTGATCTATCGTAATGGTTGGTATTATCTCCTCGGTACTCACGGTACTTGTTGTGACGGTGTCAACTCCACCTATAATATTGTAGTAGGTCGCTCCAAGAGCGTAGAAGGACCATATATAGATAATGTGGGAAGAGACATGTATCATGGAGGAGGTAAGATGGTAGTTGCCGCTGGCGACCGTAAGACAGGTGCCGGACACTTCGGACGTACCATTATCGACGAGGGAGTGGAAGTTACTTCGTTCCACTGGGAAGCCGACTTCGACATGGGTGGTCGTTCTGCATTGGCTATTCGTCCCTTGCTATGGAAAAATGATTGGCCCGTTGCTGGCGAACAATTCAAAGGAGGCGTTTTCGAGATTGAGTCAGAGCGTCGTGGTTATGCACTTGAATTGGCGGTTGATTTCGTCCGTATGAAGCAAGAACGGCAGGGATGGTTCAATCGTGAACAGATGCAGCAACCTGTGAAACCCGTACCCAACCAGACATTGGAAGAGGTTATCAGCACATGGCCCGAAGGAAATATTCCCGCACGTATTGGCGATTATATGTTCCGTCCTCATCAGTTATGGACTATCACTCCTGTTCCTGAGAAAGGTGGATATTTGGGAGGTCCGTATTTCAAGATTACGATTGCAGGTACGGAGCGTGCGCTTTGTGCTACGTCCGACAAAGAGGTAACTACCGTTCCTACTTACACGGGAGCCGACGAACAACTCTGGAGAATCGAACAACTCATCGACGGTACTTTCCGCATCATGCCAAAAGTCATTCCTGGACAAGAGGGAATCAATAAGCACATCGTACTGTATTCCGCAGGAGACAGTACTCCCACGTTGGCAGAATACGATTTCAATAGCGACAATTCCAAATGGAATTTCCGCAATCATTAAACATATCAATTAACAGACATCAAGCACATGTTTAGAAAGAGTATCATATTCGTTTATCTACTGGCAATGAGCTATATGGCTCAAGCGCAGAATCCCTTCGTGCAAACGTGGTTCACGAGCGACCCAGCTCCGATGGTTCACGATGGTACGATGTATGTCTATACGGGTCATGATGAAGACAATGCCGATTTCTTCTGGATGCAAGAATGGCGCGTATATTCCACGAAAGACATGGTGAACTGGACCGACCATGGTTCGCCATTGGCACTTGAGAGTTTTTCGTGGGCAGACGACCGCGCTTGGGCAAGTCAATGTATCGAGCGCGACGGTAAGTTTTATTGGTACATTTGCGTCCATTCCAGATTGTCAAAGGGAATGGCTATCGGCGTAGCCGTATCAGATTCCCCAACTGGTCCATTCCGTGATGCCATAGGAAAGCCATTGTTCGAAAATGGCTCATGGGATCATATCGACCCTACCGTATTCATTGACGACGACGGACAAGCATGGTTGTATTGGGGAAATCCTCGTGTTTATTACCTCAAGCTCAACCGCGACATGATTTCTTACGAAGGTGAATTAGGCATGTTGCCCATGACAGAAGAGGCTTTTGGTTCTCCTGCCATGAATGAACGCGAAAAGGACAAGAAATACAAGGATTCTTACGTGGAAGGTCCGTGGATTATGAAAGCTCCACAAATGGCTCAAGGAAAGACAAAGAAACCTTCTGCTCAAGCACAAAAGGCTTATTATTTGCTCTATGCCGCCGGTGGTGTTCCCGAACATATTTCTTATAGTACCGCTCCGTCACCTACAGGACCTTGGACTTATGCTGGTCCAATCATGCCACTCTGCGAAACGGGTTCATTCACCAACCATTGTGGCGTTGCGGATTATCAAGGACATCATTATTTCTTCTATCATACGGGAAAGCTTCCTCATGGTGGCGGATTCGGTCGTAGTGTTGCGGTTGAAGAATTCCAATACAACGCCGATGGTTCATTTCCCACGATTCTTCCCACCAACGAGGGAGTCAGTCCCATTGCCACCTTCAATCCCTTCCGTCGTGTAGAAGCCGAGACTATGGCTTTCTCTTCTGGCGTGAAGACAGAACAAAATGCGCAAACGGGCGTTTATGTTTCCAATATCCACAATGGCGATTACATCAAGTTGCAAGCCGTGGAATTTGGCAACAAGATTCCACGTACTTTCACGGCAAGAGTAGCAAGTGCCTTACGTGGCGGTACCTTAGAGGTTCACATCGATAGCTTACGTGGAAAATTGCTCACCACCATCAACGTACCAGGTACTGGCGGTTGGGAACAATGGCAAACCATTACGGAAGACATCAAAAGCGTTGTTTCTGGAACACACGACCTCTATTTCTCCTTCAAGGGAAGGAAAGGTCCTAAGCTCTTCAATTTCGATTGGTGGGAAATGCGTGGATTGGAACAATGCAACATGCCGCTCTTCCAAAGCAAGTTTACCGCCGACCCATCTCCTCTCGTAGTGGGCGACACCTTATTCCTTTTCACTTCGCATGATGCTTCTCCAGAAGACATTCCCGACCTCAACGAAAGAAGTTCGGCAGGCTTTTACATGTACGACTGGTTGCTTTGGTCAACCACCGACATGGTGAATTGGACTGAGCATGGAGCCGTAGCATCGTTGAAAGACTTCTCTTGGCGTTCGCGAGACAATGGTGCATGGGCAATCCAATGCGTAGAGCGTAACGGCAAATATTATCTTTACGCTCCACTACACGGACACGGTATCGGTGTATTGGTAAGTGATTCACCTCATGGTCCTTTCCATGACCCACTCGGAAAGCCATTGGTTTGGCAAAAAGAACATTGGGAAGACATCGACCCAACTGTCTTCACCGACGAAGACGGTCAAGCTTACATGTATTGGGGAAATCCAAACACCTATTACGTGAAGTTGAATGACGACATGATTTCAACCAAGGGCGACATCGTGAAACTCGACTACCACATCGACCATTATCAAGAAGGTCCTTGGTTCTATAAGCGAAACGGTCATTATTACCTTTCCTATGCCACAACATGTTGTCCAGAGGCATTGGGATATGCAATGAGCGACAAGCCTACAGGTCCTTGGAAGAGCAAGGGTTACATCATGAAGCCAACCCATCGTGACCGTGGCAATCACCCAGGCATTGCCGATTACAAAGGACATAGTTATATCTTCGGTCAGAATTACGACTTGATGCACCTTGAAACATATGTACACCATGAGCGTAGGTCTGTCAGCGCAACTGAAATCAAATACCTGCCAGATGGTACGATTGAGGAAGTACCATATTGGTTAGACCAACAACCCATCCAGCAATTGCATTGGTTGAATCCCTACCAACGCGTAGAGGCAGAAACCATGTCGTGGGGTTTTGGAATGAAAACCGCCAAGATGGGAATTGCCAATACAGGCGTGGTAAATGACATGTTGCCTTCCACGGGATATAAGAATATGTATGTTACCGACATTGACGACCAAGAGTATATTCGTCTGAGAGGCGTAGACTTTGGTGAGAAAGGTGCAAAGCAACTAACGGTATGTGCGGCTGCCACAGGTGGTTGTCGTATCACCGTTCGTCTTGATGGCATCGATGGTCCCGTTATCGGTACGATGGTTATTAAGTCAACCAACGACTTGGAAAAGTACCGTTCGTTTACGACAAAGATTAAGGATGCCAATGGCGTTCACGACCTCTATTTCTGTTTCGACCAAACCAGCAAAGACGTTCGCCTGGATTGGTGGAGTTTCAAATAACATGAAGTATTAATCATTTCAAATATATCACAATGAAAACAATCAGCAAATCATTACTCACGTTGTTGCTATTGGCAACAAGTAGTTCGGCGGTTTGGGCACAAGGACTCAAAGACGCATACAAGGACTATTTCATGATTGGCGTTGCCGTGAACCAGCGTAATGTCACCAATGCCGAACAACAAGCGCTTATCAAGCGAGAATTCAACAGTATGACTTGTGAAAACGACATGAAGCCTGAACCTACTGAACCGAATGAAGGTCAGTTCAACTGGGAGAATGCCGACCGTATTGCCAACTTCTGTCGTGCTAACGGTATCAAGTTGCGTGGCCATTGCTTGATGTGGCACTCACAAATCGGTCGTTGGATGACCTCAGACAATCCTACCAAGGAAGTATTCTATCAACGCATGAAGAATCACATCCAAGCTATCGTTAGCCGTTACAAAGATGTCGTTTATTGTTGGGACGTTGTTAACGAAG
>OCTX012228413.1_pt1 | contig 14842 bp, 15 predicted proteins | sample 1539691 | NCBI WGS metagenome assembly OCTX01 (sample SAMN02144231, study PRJEB22623) | gut metagenome | biome: sheep rumen | host: Ovis aries | place: New Zealand | reverse complement strand
TCGGACAATGTTTGAACACCAAGCTCAACACGTGTAACTCCAAAATCGAGCATTCTATTTATGTGATCTTTTTTACAGTAGTCCGGACGTGTTTCAAATGTCATTCCCACACATCTGACTTTTGAATTTTCATTGACTCTCTGAACATCTTCAATCAACACATAATCGTTGGGAGCATAGCTTTTTAAGACTCCTTTTTCAAAAGACCTTATCTCATCATAATCCAAATTGTAGTCATAATTTGTCGGCTTGTTTTCCATAATCAAACTGAAGTCGCACATTGCCTTCAGGCATTGTGAAACAAACCATTCCTGATATGACAGATCTCTTGAAGGAAATGTTCCGCCCATTATAATCAGCTCAACCTTATCTATGGGGTGTCCAATCTTTTTAAGCTGTTTTAGACGATTGAAACACTGAACATATGGATGATAGTCATACATTCTACCTCTCAGTGCTGCCGGCTCTTCACCGGTATAGCTAGGTGGGGCAATATCGCTTTCTGGACAATAAAAACATCTTCCGTGAGGGCATTTGTGTGGATGGCACATTACAGCAACTATTGCAACTCCGGATATTGTTCTTGTAGGTTTTTTCTTAACGATTCTTGAAACGTTTTCCCTTTCATCCGGCTTTGCATATTTCAATATTTCTGAATTGCTCATGAACTTCGACAGCTTCAAATCACGGCACAACTGTCTTTTTTTAACTTCAAGCTGTTTGCGTGTGGTGATTTTGCCATCAAGAATATCATCAATAATAATTCTGCATGCTTTTTCCATTTTTTTCCTCATAATTTGGTAGTTAATTTTAAATAGATGTATACTTTATATATTTAATGATTTCATATATATTATTATATTAAATATTTTTAGAAGGTGAAATTATGAAAATTAAAGAATTCATAGGATCTACTGTTTTAGATAAAAATGCAAATGTAGTTGGTAAAGTGGAAAATGTTGATTTTGACAAAGAAACTGGTAAAATCGAAACAATCACTTTAACCTTACAAAAAAATATCTTCTCCAGAGACGAACTCGAAATCAGCTATGAAGATATTGCAACTATCGGTGCATACGTTATTTTAAACACTGAAATCACTCAAGAAACAGAAGAAACTGAAGCAGAAGATGCTGAAACTGTTGAAATTGAAGTTGAAGAATAGATGGGTATTAAAATGGTTTTTGATGCAAGAGGATTAGAAATTGCTCTTGATTCTTATGCCAGATATGTTGATACAGGAACAATCGGCAAGGTTGTTGATGTAAAAACACAGGATGGCATAGAATGGGTAAAACTCGATAAAACCGAATTATGGTATCGTTCTAAGTTAGTTGAATTGCTTGATGAAAAAGATATTAAGAAATCCAAATTCTATGATGAAAGGGATGATGAGGATATTGACATCGAAGCAATGAAAGAAAAAGCAAGTGCATTGGAGGACATGCAAATGGATTCCAGTGTTGCTGAAGGTGGAGGTTAAATCCCACCTTTTTTAATTATTTGTAAATAATCTAATTTTTTCAGCTAATTTGGGGCCGATGCCTTCAACTTTTTGCAGCTCATTTTCTGAAACACCACTCAAATCGTTTCCAAAGATCTTGACAAGATTCCTTGCTCTTTTTCTTCCAAGTCTTTTGACACCAACCACCAATGGAATGATATCATCCTTGACACCATAATACAATCTGGCGGATAATATATCGAAGTCCTTCAAGTTGGAATAATTTCCTAAAATCTCTGAAGTGTCCTTTGCAAATTTAACCAGGCGTGATGCTTCATAAGCAGATCTTCTTGTTGAAGCGGAGTATACATTGTACCTGTTTTCAATTTCATACTCGTTTCTCTCATCAACCCATTCCATCAAAGACACTGCTGTTGCCTCAACATTTCCAATGTCGACAGCAAACAGGCCCTCTTCGGATAATTTTTCTTGAACAGGATCTTTTGACTTTCTTCCTTTAAATGAAATCAATGGCACATCAGGTGTTTCGCACAGTGCATATATGAACTCGCTTGTGTTGATTTCACTGATTCCTGAAATATATTCCTTGATTTTTACGGCGGTTTCAACGGAGTAATTTGATTTGGCTATTAAGTTACCGAAATCGGTTGTCTTAAGGCCTTCAGGGGTTGCTCTTATTATCCTGTTTTGAAGCAGGAATTCCAGTGCGCTTTCTAGTTCAAATTTAATGCTGTCCTCAGCAAACGCAGCCATTGAAGGGTTATTGGCCATCTGATAACCGTATAATGTTTTTGAGAAAAATTCAGTCAACTCGTCCAGATTTTTGGAAAGGGATGATGCAATCTGGGCGATTATCTGTTTAAATATTGCATCCTTGTTGTCAACAAGTTTTGAATTTGTCTGCTCGATTTCCCCTTCAACATAATAGGCTTCAAGATTGAATGCCTCATCCATTGTCTTTGCAATCAGATAGGAATATCCCACATCGTCATATTGTGGCCTTCCGGCTCTTCCAGACATCTGCTCATAATCAAAGACAGGTATCGGTTGGGGGCCGTTTGATGTCCATCGGGTTGTGTCTCTGATTACCACGGTCTTTGATGGAAGATTGACTCCGTACATCAGACTTGGGGTGGCAGTAATCATTAAAATGTTTCCGTTTCTGAATTCATCTTCAATGATTTCTTTTTGTTCGTTGAATAGTCCTGCATGGTGGAATGCAATCCCGTGCTCAAGGCTTTCCGCCAATTTCTGGCAGGTGGTTGTTGGAAGTGATCCTTTCTTTTTTGGAACATCCAGTATTTTTTCAGAAACCTCCTTGAATTTTTCCCTTTGTTTCACATTGATTTTTTTATCAATTTTTTTGGAAACATATGTTGCAAGGCTTTCGGTAAATCTTCTTGTTGACACAAATGCCAGAGCCTGTGATTCGTCTTTAATGGACTTTTCCAATACTTTCACAATAACGTCATTTTTATTTTTTGTATTGAACATTTCAGCATCCAGCACTTCCTTGTGAAGCGGTACCGGGCGATAGTCGTGTTCGATGCAGGTTCCTTCAAGCCAGCCTTCAATTTCTGCAATGTTTTTCAGTGTGGCTGAAAGAGCAATTATTCTCATTGAAGGGTTGATAATTTTGGCTCTTGTAATTGCGGCTTCAAGAGTTGGGCCTCTTGTAAACTCGCCAATCATATGGAACTCGTCAATAATCAATGTGTCAACATCCCTTAATGTGTTCCAGGAAAATCTTGTAAGTGCATCGAATGATTCAAAAACCATAACTGACAAATCAGAACTTGAAGGGTGTTTACCAACTTTTATTCCATGTTCCTCAAAGGCCTTGAATTCCTTCACCTTCTCATTTTGTATCGAAAGAAGAGGTGCGGCATAAACCGCTTTTCCGCCATCAAGTATGGTCTTTAAAGCGGGCAGAATTCCCAAAACGGTTTTTCCGCTTGCTGTTGGAATACATATGATGTAATTTGATTTGTCCTCGATATATCCGGATTCAATCACTGCCTTTTGAGCGGGATTGAACTCTTTAATGTATGGATATGCACTATTGATTATTGCTTTGATATCATTTCTTAAATTTTCCATTTTAATCAATAATTTTTTTCTTTCTTATATATATTAAAGATTTCCAGAGACCATTTGAAAAGTAATGGGTAACAGTTATATATTACTAACTTATAAAATATTTTTAAAAATAATTATTAAGGAGACATAAATTATGGCAATAAAAGTAGAAGTATTTTCAACCAGTACATGTCCACACTGTCCTGCTGCAATTGATGCAGCTGAAAAAGCAAAAGATAAATTAGGCGACGCTATTGATGTTGAATCAGTTAAAATAGATGACCCTAATGCACCAGAAAACAGACAAAGAGCAATTGACTATCAAATCATGGCAGTGCCTACTGTTGTAGTTGACGGTGATGTGACCTTTGTCGGAGCACCTACAGAAGATGAACTAATCGCTCACCTCGAATCTTTATTATAGATTCTCTCTTTTTTTCTTTTTAAAATGACTAGTGATAATTATACTGGAGTTACAACAGGCACTATCGCCACAGCTTGTTCTCTAGCGGCATTGGATATTATTTTAGATTCTCAAGACATTGCCTGCGTTAAAGTTGAAACTCCCAAAAAATCTTTGGATATAATCATTGACGAATGCAAAAAGGTCAGTGATGTTAAGGCTTATGCAGTAGCTCATAAAAATCCATATAATGATCCGGATGTCACTGTTGATTTGGCAATCGTTTCAACTGTTGAGCTGTTTGACAAAACCGATGAAGGGGCAAATGTCATTATAACCGGCGGTGAAGGTGTCGGCATAATCACAAAGCCTGGTCTTCAAATTCCCGTTGGAGAGCATGCGATAAATCCGGTTCCCCGCAGCATGATTATAAAAAACTTAACGGATAATGTGCCTGATGGCAAAGTTGCAAAAGTCACCATTTCCATTCCCGAAGGTGAAAGGATTGCTAAAAAGACAATGAATCCTAAATTGGGAATTGTCGGAGGAATATCTGTTCTTGGAACAACTGGCATTGCAAGGTCAATGTCCAGTGAGGCATATAAAAACTCTATTGTCACCCAATTGGATGTGGCACTTGCTTCAAACATTGAGGATTTGGTGTTTGTTCCGGGAAACATTGGTGAAAAACTGGCACTGAAACGATTGAATATCACTAAAGAACAGATTGTTCAGACAGGCAACTATGTGGGCTTCATGTTTGAGGAAGCTGAAAAGAGAGGCATTAAAAAATTCACTTTCTTCGGACACATGGGCAAGCTGATAAAGGTTGCCGGAGGAATTTTCAACACCAAACATGCCGTTGCCGATGGCCGGCGTGAGATAATGGTTAGCCACGCTGCACTTTGCGGTGCGGGTCAAAAGGACCTTCAAAGATTATTCGATTCAAAGACAACTGATGACATGATGGATATCCTGGATGAGCTTGATATCTCGGTTGAGGTTTCAAACAGCATTGCTCAGGCAATTCACGACCGCTGTATGCAGCGTTTTGATTTGGATTTGAATGTTTTTTTAGTTGATATGGAAGGCAACTATCTAAACAATAATATGAGATTCTTCTGATTTCATAACTCGTTGGAAATTGTATAAACAAGTCAATGGTGGTATTTTTGAAAATTTTGTTTTCATGTGCTCTTTTTTTTTTACTTGGATGGGCATTATTCAACTGCTTATGTTAATTCGTTAAGTTTAGGTATAACATAGGGAATAATATGGCAGATGGATTTGTTTTTAAGCAATTCTCATTAAGACAAAAATTAAATGAATTTTTTAATGTCTAACACCTAATTGTAGAGATTTTTTCTCTGCAATATTGAATTTTTTTAATAGCATTTTACTAATTTTGCATATTTATTTAAACAATAATTTTATTATATAATATATAGTGAAGTTTGGAGTTTTATTTTTATGAAAATCGCTATGGTAGGTCAGTTTCCACCACATTTCGGAGGGGTGGGGGTTCATATTCACACCCTTTCTAAAAAATTGGTTGAAGAGGGCCATGAAGTCTATGTAATAACATATCCCCACAAGGAAATCAAGGATATTGATGGAATTCATGTCATCGGCACCAAAGGGTTGAACATTCCGGGTGTTCGAGGATTGATGTTTAAGAAAAATGCCAAAAAGGCACTGGAAAATCTCCTTAAAAAAGAGGACATTGACATTATCCACGGTCATTACCTGTTTCCGGCAGGAGCGGCCGCTGTTGAAGTTGGAAAAAAGCATAACATCAAAACTTATGTCACTGCCCATGGCTCTGACATGTTTGAGTTGTATAAGTCACAGCCATGGATTCGCTCAACAATCAGAAATGTGTTGAAGGGTGCTGATGGGGTTTTTGCAGTGAGCAATGCATTGAAGCATGAAATAGTGGCAACCGGTGTTGTGGGCATTGCAGATAAGATAAGGCTTTCATGGAATTCCGTTGACATTGACAGGTTTTCCCCCAAACAAAACACCACTTTTAAAGATGAAAATAAACTGACTGACAAGCCTATCGTCATGTTTGTGGGCAATCTGATTAAAAGGAAAAACGTCGATTCTCTTCTGGAAGCCAAAAAGATTGCAAATAGCGATTACTATCTTGTTGTCGTTGGCGACGGACCTCTGTATAAAAATCTCACAAAAAAGGTTAAAGAGGAAAACATTCGTGATGTGATATTTACAGGCTCAAGAAGCGATGTTGAAAATATCATTCCAAGCTGTGACGTTTTGGTTTTACCTTCTTTTTCTGAAAGTTTCGGACTGGTTTTGATTGAGGCATTGGCCTGTGGAAAACCAGTGATTGGAAGTGATGTTGGAGGAATAACCGAAATCATTAATGATGATGTGGGATTATTCGTCAACCCAAATAAGGTGTCTTCAATAGCTAAAGCAATAGATACAATGGTTAATGATGAACAGTTAAGATTGGTATTGTCAATGAATGCAAGAAACAGGGCTATGGACTTTTCAGAAGTGGACATTCCATATGATGAGGTTAAATGATGAAAAAAACAGTAAGATCACCAGGTTCAGCAACAATAATCAATGCAATAGCAACAGGATTCGGATCAGCATTCGGCATAGGCCTTGACATCAGATGTGATGCCAAAACAATTTCTCAGGGTATCGAATGCAGCAATGATGTGGGTGCAGACACTGAATTGATGGAATTATGTGTCAAAAAGGTTTTTGACCATTATGATGTTGACCAAAACGACTTTGGAATCAGCTTAAAAACAGAATCCACACTTCCAATGGCATCAGGCCTTTCAAGCAGCAGCGCTTCATCAAATGCAATAGTTAAAGTAACCTCCGAAATCATTGCCGAAGAATTTGATTTAAAACCTTTAAAAGATCTTGAAGTTGTTAATTTGGCAATTGATGCGTCACTTGATGCTGGAGTTACAATCACAGGCTCTTTTGATGATGCAACTGCATCTTACTTTGGAGGGGTCGTTGTAACTGATAATAAAAACAGAAAATTTATCATTAAAGAAAAAATGGATGATTATGCTGTCTTAATATATATGCCTAATTTCCATTCAAAATCAGGAGATTCGAATGTTGAGCGCATGAGGGTCATGGCGCCATTGGTTGAAACCGCATATGATTTTGCATGCAGAAAAGATTATTTCAAGGCAATTAATTTAAACGGATTGATTTATGCATCAACATTAGGTTTTAACAATTCAATAGCAATTGATGCTTTGCAATCTGGAGCTTATGCATCCGGCTTGTCAGGCACAGGTTCGGCTTTCACTGCAATTGTTGGTGAAGAATCAGTAGACGATGTTAAGGAATCCTGGATGAAATATGAAGGTCAGATATTTGAAACAAAAGTTGATAATGAAGGATGTAAATTATTATGAAAAGAATATTTGTTTTGCTGCTGCTGGTGGCTGTTTTAATCAGCATTTCTGCAGTTTCAGCAAATGAAAACATGACCTTGTCGGATTGCCCATTGGGAAACGATGATGTAGGAACAGAACTTGTTGATAGTGGTGAGAGAAATGATGTTTCATTCTCAAGGGGTAATGATGAAAAAATGCTGAATTCCTCCGATTCAAGTCAGTCCAGTGAAAGCGATCATAAAAAAACAAACTCTGTTGTATATAAGGCAACCTCAAAAAACATTAAATCAACCTATGGGACAACTGCAAAATACAATTTAAAACTTGTCGACAAATCCGGTGATGTTATAGTGGGCAAACAGGTTAAGTTTAAAGTTAAAAATAAAGTTTATACTGCTATAACTAATAATAAAGGTATTGCAACATTAAAACTAAATTTTAATGCTGGAAAATATACGATCCAATACTTTGTTGATGGTTTAACAGGTAAAAACACTTATACTGTACATAATAAGATTACAATGACCATCTTGAAATGGGGTAATAGAGGGGATGTTTCAAAGGTTAAATTGATTAGACAGAATATGCCTAATAATAAATGGGTTAAAAAAGCTGTTGCAGCCACTAAAAAAGGAAATCCTCTTTTGAAATTTGAAGGGGGCAAAGGCAAAAAAGTATTTATCATTTCAGGAGTTCATGGTAATGAATTGTCATCACAAGTTGCAGCAATGAAATTAATCAAGTATTTGTCCAACCATCCCATCAAAGGTACCGTCTACATCATTCCTTTTGTCAATATTAAGGCAATTACACATAAAGTAAGGCATACTGGTGTAGATTATAATAGAGTGGCTCCAAAACCACATACAATTTCAAATAAAATTGTTAAATTGGTAGTTAAGTATAAATGCGATTCTTTTGGAGATCTTCACACTACTCAGCCGGGAGGGCTTCCGGGAGATAATATTGTAATGGGTTCCAAATCACCTACGGCCAAATCCGCAGCATTAACAAAGTATATTGCAAAGCATGCAAAAGTACACAAAAGAATCTATAAATATGCAGGTCAGGAATATCCTACCGCATTTCAGGATACTCTTAATAAGAAAGGAATTGCATCTGTAGTTTGTGAAGTGATGTTGCCTCATAATACTATCACTTCAAAAACAGTGGCAACTTCGTTCAATATGGCAAGAGCATTATTAAAGTTCAATAAGGTGATTTCATAATAAGGAAAATTATTTTGATATTATTATTTTTCTTTTTTGCAATTTCTGCAGTCAGTGCAAGCGATGACAATTTGACTTGTGGTGACATGTTAATGGATTATCAACATTCATCCCTTGCAGGAGATTTGGAGAATAATTCTAATCAAGTGGGTATTGAAGTTGGAAATCATGCTAAAAATGAAAATGGGATTAATGAAGCACAGCAGTCAATAAAATTGTCGGCTAAAAACATTAAATCCACCTATGGCAAGAAAGTCACATTCTCTGTAAAAGTATCAAATGGTAATGTTCCTTTGAGTAAAAAATTGGTCATTTTCAATGTTGCAGGCAAAACCTACAAGGTTCATTCCAATTCAAAAGGGATTGCAGGCATTTCATTGAAGCTAAATGCAGGAAATTATAATGCTGATTATTCATGTGAAAATGTCTTCGGAAAAAATACTATAACTGTCAAGAATGCATATAACATAATTGTTTATAAATGGAAATCGGGTGCTGATGTCAAGAAAAATAAAAAGATTAATGCTAATATTCCAAATTCCGCATTGGTTAAAAAGATGATTAAAGCGGCTAAAAAAGGAACTCCAATGATAAAATTCAAAGGAGGAAATGGCAAAAGGGTTTTTATTACTGCCGGAGTCCATGGAAATGAAATTTCATCCCAAGTTGCAGCAATGAAACTGATAAAATACCTCGAATCTCACCCTATTAGGGGAACAGTCTATATCATGCCATTCATCAATCCTAAAGGCACTGCAAAAAATGTCAGAGACTACAAAGGTATTCATCTAAATCAGAAAGCCAATGTAAAAGGCACTATATCATATAAGACGGTTAAGTTAATTAAAAAATTCAAATGCGCTGCATATGGGGATTTTCACTGCACAAAACCTGGTGGAAAGCCAGGCAAAGATGTGGCGATGGGAACATATAATCCGACTGAAAAAAGTGCCTCAATGGCGAAATATATTGCTAAAAATGCAAAAGTAAAATATATAATATATAATAATGCAGGTTCCGAGTATCCGGGTGCTTTGGAGGATGTTGTTAATTTGAATGGCATTCCTGCCGTGACCTGTGAAGTGATTACTCCTCATGGTAAAGTTGCCAAGGGGTCAATTCCAAAGTCACTTTTAATGATGAAGGCATTATTGAGATATAACTATGTGCTTTAAATATCAAACATATAGTTTATATACTATGATTTTAATAAATTATATTATTATCAATTTGGTGATTTTTTGAAAAGTAATGATGAAATTATATCTTTTAAAAATAAAGAGGAAGCTGAACTACTTCTCATTGAATCCAGAAAACGTATTGATGAAATTGATAATGCGTTATTTGATTTGATTTCCGAAAGGACTTCTCTTGCAAGGGATATTGCACTATCCAAGGTTTATCTTGGAAAACCTATTTATGATAAGGGTAGGGAAGATGCAATTCATGAAAAAGTAGAGAGAATGGCAATGGAAAATAATCTTGATGTTGATATTATCGATCAAATCGTAAATATGCTAACTATTTTAAGTAAAAATGAGCAGAAAGAAATTTTAAGGAGGAATGTTAATGGGCAATATTAGAACTTCATTTGTTAAACGTTTAGCAAAAGAACTTATTGAAACTCATAAAGGTGTTTTCACTACTGATTTTGAAGAAAATAAAAAATTAGTTCAAGAATACTCCACTGTAAGTACTAAACATTTAAGAAATAAAATTGCAGGATATGTTACAAGGCTTGTAAGGTTAGAACAAACTCAAGACTAAGCTTTTTTCATATTTTTCACTATTTTTTTATAATACTTTTTTTTAATTTAATACATTTTTCACTTGTTTTATGATTTTTTCCAATTAAAGTATATTAATATGGTTAAATAAAAATATATATGTATATTTTGTTTAGTCAATTTTTTAAACAAAATTTTCATTTAATACTTTAAAGAAATAGGTGAACTTAATGGATTTGATAGTAGCAAAATTTGGAGGAACTTCGGTAGGTAACGGTTCCAGAATTAGAAAAGCGGCGCAGGCCGTAGTAAATGAATATATGAAAGGTTCTCAAGTGGTAGTTGTGGTTTCAGCTGTAAACAAGACTACTGATGAACTTATTGGATTGTCTGATGAAGCCATTGGTGCCAGTTTAACTGATAAGCAGAAGGCTGAAATAATGGCTATGGGTGAATTAACAAGCGTCAGATTATTCGCAGCAACTATTGAATCATTAGGTGTTAAATCTGAATATATTGATCCGTATAGTGATTTATGGCCGATAGTAACTGATTCCAATTCCTTGGAAGCCAGTATTGATTTCAATACCACCAATAAAAAAATGGACGGAATTAAAAATTTAATAAATCAGGGAATCATACCGGTAATCTGCGGATTTTTAGGACAGGGTCCATCAGGTGAGGTAACCACCCTCGGAAGGGGAGGAAGCGACATTACAGGATTCCTGCTCGGCCATTGTTTGGATGCCACAGAAGTGGTGATTGTTACCGATGTTGAAGGTGTAATGTCAACAGATCCAAATAAAATTGAAGAAGCCCAATTGCTTGATGAAATCTCTGTTGAAGAAATGAGAGATTTGGCTACTCATGGAGCTCAGGTTCTTCACCCTCATGCATTAAAATATAAAGATCCATCCATTTCTGCAAAGATAATTAATTTCGCACATGGCGATTTATCCGCAAAAGGCACACGTATTGTAGGTCCTTTTGAAGGTGATATGATGAAATGTGTAACCATGTACAAGAATCCTATTTCACTTATAGCTATTGTTGGAGAGGCTATGCTTAAAAAAACTGGTTTGATTGCTAATTTGTCTGGAAAACTTGCCGATTCGGATATTAACATTTTCGGCATTTCTGCAGGTCAAAATTCAATTACAGCATTTGTGGAAAAATCCGATTCCAACAAGGCATATCATTTACTGCATCAGGTTGTAGTTGAAACCGATGTGTTAAGTTCTCTATCACTTGGAAGAGACACAGCAATGATTACATTTGTAAGTCCTGATATTATTGACACTCCAGGAATAATTTCAGATATTACAGAACCACTCAGAAAAAATGAAATCAATATAGTCGAAATTATCTCATCACAAACTGCAGTTGTACTATTCGTTAACTGGGAAGATGGTGAAAAAGCACGCGAATTAATTAAAGAGGTTTTAGAATGAAATTTGAAGGAACATATGTTGCAATGGTAACTCCATTCACAAAAGATTTGGAGATTGATGAAGAAGGATTCAGGTCAAATATTAATTATTTGATTGATAAGGGTGTCACAGGATTGGTGGGTGCTGGAACAACCGGTGAATCCGCTACTGTTAACCATGAGGAACATCAAAAAATAATTGACATCTTGGTTGATGAGGTTGATGGCAGGGTAGAGACTGTTGCCGGAACTGGAAGTAATGCTACATCAGAAGCATTGTCCTTAACAGAATATGCAGACGATGCAGGTGCAGATTCCGCTCTATTAATTACTCCTTATTATAATAAACCGCAGCAACATGCTGTTGTTGAACATTATAGAACTATAGCAGAGCAAACTGACATTCCTCTTATTGCTTATAATGTGCCGTCCCGTACTGGCCTTAATATGGATGTGGACACAATCGTTGAACTCGCAAAAATTGATGGTATCGATGCGGTCAAGGAAGCTAGCGGAAGTGTTGATAAAGTATCCGACATTTACAGGGCATTAACTCATGAATGCCTTGAAGATGACTTCAACATTCTTTCAGGTGAAGACTCTTTAACATTGCCTCTTATGGCTGTTGGAGCAACAGGTGTCATCTCAGCTTCCGCCAATGTTGATGCCAGAAGAATGGTTCTAATGGTTGACAGCATATTGAATGACGATTATACAAGGGCAATGGAACTTCACTATGAAATGGTCGAATTGATCAGGGCATTATTCATTGAAACAAATCCTGTTCCTGTTAAAACTGCAATGAGATTAATGGGATTGCCTGCAGGACCATTCAGACAACCGTTGGCTGACATGAAAGAGGAAAATTTGGAAGTGCTTAAAAAAGCTTTAAAAGATTCAGGATTAATTTAAGTTGGTAATATTATGATTAAAGTAGCAGTAACCGGAGCAGCAGGAAGAATGGGCTCCGGAATTATTAGAAAAATCACAGAGCAAGATGATATGGAAGTAGTTGCAGCTATTGAAATGCCGAACACTCCATTGGCAGGAAAAGATGCTGGACTTCAGGCAGGCATTGATGAGTTGGGTGTTGAAATCACAGGTTCTGAAAAACTGGAAGAAACCCTCAAGGCTTCCAAACCTGATGTATTGGTTGATTTCACAATTGCACATGCGGCTGTGGAAACTATTAAAACCGCAACTTCATGTGGTGTTGGAGTGGTTGTTGGAACTACAGGATTCAGTGACGAACAAATGGAATCAAACATTGAAAACGTTAAACAAAACAATGTTCCTGCAGTCATATCTTCAAACATGGCAATTGGAGTAAATGTATTTTTCAATACCTTGAAGAAACTGGCCCCATTATTATATGATTTTGATATAGAGATTATTGAAGCACACCACAACCAGAAAAAGGATGCTCCATCCGGAACCGCCATGACTGCCTTTGAGGTCATTGCTAAGGAATTGGACCGTGACCCTGAAGAAGTCGGAGTCTATGGAAGACAAGGTCTTGTTGGAAAAAGGACTCCTGAAGAAATAGGCATTCATGCAATTCGTGGCGGCGACATTGTTGGAGACCACACTGTAATGTTTGTCGGTGATGGTGAAAGAATAGAGCTCAAACACCAGGCACATACCAGAGAAGTGTTCATTGCCGGTGTGATAAGGGCTATCAGATACATTCCAAATGCTGAAAAAGGTATTGTAAGCAGCATGAATGATGTTTTAGGATTAGAATAGGTGTTTAATATGGTCAACGTTGGAGTATTGGGTGCAACCGGAATGGTTGGACAAAGGTTTATTCAGTTGCTTGAAAATCATCCTGATTTTGAAGTTACTGCCCTTGCGGCTTCTTCTAGATCTGCCGGTAAAAGATATGAGGATGCCACAACATGGTATATGGATAATGAAATGCCTGAATCCGTTAAAGATATTGAAGTCATTGAAACTGACCCTAAAGCAATGGATGATGATGTGGATATTGTATTTTCATCTCTTCCGGCGGATTTTGCATTGACTGTTGAAAAAGAATTTGCAAAGGATTATGTGGTTGCAAGTAACGCCAGTGCGCACAGGATGAAGAAAAATATTCCATTGGTAATTCCGGAAGTCAATCCTGAATGCTTGGATATGATTGATGCTCAGCAAAAGGAAAATGACTGGGACGGATTCATTGTAACCAACCCTAACTGTTCCACTATCGCATTGGCTTTAACATTAAAACCTATTGTCGACAATTTTGATGTTAAATCCGTTAGGGTCTCAACAATGCAGGCAGTATCCGGTGCAGGTTATAATGGCGTTCCATCAATGGCGATTGTTGACAATCTTGTTCCTTACATTGGTGGGGAAGAGGAAAAAATGGAAAGCGAATCATTATATCTGCTGGGTAAATTCGATGGCACTGATGTAGTAAATGCAGATTTCAAATTAAGTGCGTCATGTCATAGGGTGCCTGTTATTGATGGTCATACTGAAGCGGTATTTATTGAGTTGGCTGATGACTTTGACATTGCGGATGTTGGTGATAAAATGTCAAACTTTAAAGGTTTGCCACAAGAACTAAATTTATTCTCAGCTCCTGAAAATCCGGTCATTGTTAAAGAAGAATCTGACAGACCACAGCCAAGAATGGATAGAAATGCAAGTAATGGTATGGCTGTTACTGTAGGTAGGCTTAGAAAAGATGCTGCATTTGATAATAGTTTTAAATATGTTTTAGTTGGACATAATACCATTCGTGGTGCAGCTGGAGCATCCATATTGAATGCTGAATTAATTAATGATAAAATACTTTAATTTTATCAATTTATTTTTTCTATTTTTTTTAATTTTTTTTAATTTTTCTATCTGTTTTCTATATGTTTTTAGTTTCATTTTTTGGTTAGTTTAAGGGTTTAATTTAAATAGTATAAAATAAATATTTTATATCAAGGAATTATATTGTACAATATATCGGAATTTTCAAATTTATAAAAATTTATTAATTTGAAGTCGATATTGGGATAAAATGTTAACTAAGGGATAGAATGGAAATAGGAATTGATGCTGAAAAAGATACACTACAATCTTTAATTCGGTCTTGCCTATTAGAGCTCAATCA
>OCTX012287239.1_pt1 | contig 14843 bp, 10 predicted proteins | sample 1539691 | NCBI WGS metagenome assembly OCTX01 (sample SAMN02144231, study PRJEB22623) | gut metagenome | biome: sheep rumen | host: Ovis aries | place: New Zealand | reverse complement strand
AAGCCCAGATGGCGGAATCGGTAGACGCGCTGGTCTCAAACACCAGTGGGGCAACCCGTGCCGGTTCGACCCCGGCTCTGGGTACAAAGAGCGCCTTGAAAGTGAAGACTTTCAAGGCGCTCTTCTTTTTGACATCGAGCGTGGACTACACGTTGAAGCGGAAGTGCATGATGTCGCCGTCCTGCACGACGTAGTCCTTACCTTCGACGGCCATCTTTCCGGCTTCGCGGACGGCAGCCTCGGAACCGTATTTGATATAGTCGTCGTACTTGATGACCTCGGCGCGAATAAAGCCTTTCTCGAAGTCGGTGTGGATGACACCGGCACACTGCGGTGCCTTCCAGCCTTTCTTGTAGGTCCAGGCCTTCACCTCCATCTCGCCGGCGGTGATGAAGGTCTCCAGGTTCAGCAGGGCATAGGCCTTCTTGATGAGGCGGTCGACGCCGCTCTCGCTGAGGCCTAATTCTTCAAGGAACATCATCTTGTCGTCGTACGACTCCAGTTCGGCGATGTCTTCCTCTGTCTTGGCGGCGATGACCATTGTTTCGGCCCCTTCCTCCTGTGCGATGGCCTCAATCTTTTTGGTAAAAGCATTGCCATCCTTGGCGTCGGCCTCACCTACGTTGCAGACATAGAGTACCGGCTTGGCCGTGAGCAAGAAGAGCCCTCGGGCACAGTCCTGCTCTTCTTTGGTCTCAAACTCCACGATACGGGCGTTCTTGCCTTGTTCGAGCACTTCTTTGTAAGCCTTCAGCACCGTGGCCTCGGTCTTGGCATCCTTGTTGCCGGCAGCGGCGGCTTTCTCGGTCTTGGCCAGTCGGCTCTCGATGGTCTCCAAGTCCTTCAGTTGCAGTTCAGTGTCGATGATCTCCTTGTCGCGGATGGGGTCGATGGTGCCGTCGACGTGGGTGATATTTTCGTCCTCAAAACAACGGAGCACGTGGATGATAGCGTCTGTCTCACGGATGTTGCCCAAGAATTTGTTGCCAAGGCCCTCGCCCTTCGAGGCTCCTTTCACCAAGCCTGCGATGTCGACAATCTCACAGGTGGCCGGCACGATACGTCCAGGATGTACAATCTCCGCCAGACGGTTCAGGCGTTCGTCGGGCACGGTGATGACCCCCACGTTGGGCTCGATGGTGCAGAACGGGAAATTGGCTGCCTGTGCCTTAGCACTCGACAGACAGTTGAACAGTGTCGACTTGCCCACGTTGGGCAGTCCCACAATACCACATTTTAATGCCATTTCTCCTTATATATATTAAATAGGTGTTTTCTCTTGATAGGCAGCGGCCTCGGCTGCTGCGATGATATCTTCTCTCGACGGTTCCTCGGGGTTGTGTGTGATGTCGGAAAGGTCGAATTCATCGGTGTCGGCGGCAGGAGCCGGATGATCCGGATGATCCGGAATATCCGGATTTTCCAGATTTTCCGGATTTTCCGGACTTTCCGGAAAATCCGGTTTTTTGTCTTTTTTCGGTTTTTCCGACTTGATGATGAACTCCTTTTCGGCCTCCAGGTCAGGGGCGATGGCTGTGGGCTCTTCTTCCATCTTGGTGCGACTTGACTTTGCGGCAAAGATGGCATCGATGAACTGTGGCTCTCGACGGAGGCGCTGCAGTGTTTCCTTTGAACTCTCCTGTTGCGCTTCCTTCTTGGAATAGCCTTGTCCTTTGCCACCCGCCACACCTTCTATCATCACCTGAAAGCCGAAGACGGGCGAACCCTTTTCGTCGCTGGTCTGTTTCATACAGCGGAATTCCATCTTCACACGGTTCTTCTGGGTCCACTCCAGCAGTTTCGACTTGAAGTTGACCTCTTTGTAGGCCACCTTGTCGATGTTGACCATCTGAGCCAGGATGCGTTTCTTCATAAACCGCATCACGGCATCGTAGCCCTGGTCCAGATAGATGGCACCGACCAGTGCCTCGAAGGCGTTGCCGGCCATGTAACTGTTGTGCGACCGCTGCTGCCCGTTGCTCTGTATCAGTTCCGTCAGTCCCATCTCTGCTGCCAGTTTGCCCAGCGTCTCACGGCTGACCAGTTTCGAGCGGGTGTTGGTCAGAAACCCCTCACGCTTGCCTTCGAAATGCTCGTAGACGATATGTCCCACCACAGCATCCAGCAGGGCGTCGCCAAGAAACTCCAGCCGCTCGTTGTTCAGCGGCTTGCCTTTCTCGTTGCGCCGGCCGGTACTCTTGTGGGTCAGAGCCGTCTTATAGTATCCGATGTGGCGGGGATAAAACCCGATGATGTCGTGGAGAGAAGAAAAAAGCTCCTTCTCCTTGCGGAAAGGGAGCCTTAATCTATCGATAAATTCATTAATCTTCATACTTCTTGAATACCACGCAGGCATTGTGTCCACCGAATCCGAAGGTGTTGCTCAGCGCTGCACGGACGGTGCGCTTCTGTGCCTTGTTGAAGGTGAAGTTGAGCGTATAGTCGATCTCGGGATCCTCGTCGCCCTCCTCGTGGTTGATAGTGGGGGGCACAATGTCGTTCTGTACGGCCAGCACGGTGGCCATGGCCTCGATGGCACCGGCAGCACCCAGCAGGTGGCCGGTCATCGACTTGGTCGACGAGATGTTCAGTTTGTAGGCTGCGTCGCCGAACACGTCCTTGATGGCCTTGACCTCAGAGATGTCGCCAACATGGGTCGACGTGCCATGCACGTTGATATAGTCGATATCCTCGGGCTTCAGGTGGGCATCTTCCAGAGCGTTCTCCATCACCAGTTTGGCACCCAGGCCCTCGGGGTGGGAGGCGGTGATGTGGTGAGCGTCGGCACTCATGCCGGCACCGACCATCTCGGCATAGATCTTGGCACCGCGAGCCTTGGCGTGCTCCAGATCCTCAAGAATCAGACAGCCGGCACCCTCGCCCATGATGAAACCATCACGGCTGGCACTGAACGGACGGCTGGCCTTCTCCGGCTCATCGTTGCGAGTCGAAAGGGCATGCATGGCGTTGAAACCGCCCACACCGGCAGCACAGATGGCTGCCTCGGCACCTCCGGCCACAATCATATTTGCCTTGCCCAGACGAATCAGGTTGAAGGCATCTGCCAGGGCATTGCTCGACGAAGCGCAGGCCGACGATGTGATATAGTTGGGACCATGGAAGCCATACATGATGGAAATCTGGCCGACCACGATGTCGGCAATCATCTTCGGGATGAAGAAGGGATTGAACTTCGGGCCGTTCTCCTTGTTAACAGCATAATAGCCCACTTCCTCTTCGAAGGTCTTGATACCACCGATGCCTACACCATAGACCACGCCGATGCGATTCTTGTCGACTGCCTCCAAGTCCATGCCGCAGTCTTTCACGGCCTGGATGGCAGCAATCATACCCAGTTGTGTGTAGCGGTCCATCTTGCGAGCCTCTTTGCGGTCCAGATAGGCATTCACGTCAAGGCCTTTCACCTCGCAAGCGAAAGTCGTCTTAAAAGCCGATGCATCGAAAAGTGTAATAGGGGCGGCTCCGCTAACGCCAGCCAAGAGGTTCTTCCATGTCTCCTCTGGATTATTACCTACCGGCGTTACGGCACCCAGGCCTGTTACAACAACTCTTTTTAATTCCATAAATTAAAGTGAAAAATGAAGAATGAAGAATGAAGAGTCTTTGTATCTGCTACAAAAGTGAAGAATGAAGAACTTAACTACCACGATGGCGGCAGCAAATTCTTCATTCTTCATTCTTCGTTCTTCATTCAGAAAAACTTATTTTGCGTTCTCCTCGATGTAAGAGATAGCGTCGGCAACGGTGCCAATCTTCTCTGCCTTGTCGTCGGGAATAGAAATGTTGAACTCCTTCTCAAATTCCATAATCAGTTCAACTGTATCCAGTGAATCTGCGCCCAGATCATTGGTGAAACTTGCTTCGGGCTTTACCTCTGCCTCGTCAACACCGAGTTTGTCTACGATAATTGCCTTTACTTTGCTTTCAATTTCTGACATAATTTTTTGCTTTTAAAGTGTTAATATGAATGTTCTTTGTTTTGAAATCGGGTGCAAAGTAACACATTTTCTTTCACCTACGCAAATTTTTTGGCATAAAACTACCCTCTGTGTGCACACACAAGGCGCATTTGTGCAACTTTTCTACCCTTTCCTTGTCATTTTTACACTTTTACGTTGCTTTTTCTCCCGAAACATGAAGCCGTCAGTCGGCCCTATTTTGCAAAATGTATGACTTAAATTTGTATATTTGCAGTTTTATTGCTATCTTTGCGGCATCTAAAAATCCTAAAAGCCTATGATGCATATTAAAGAAGAAGTTTCACGCTGCCTGCTGTGTGAAGAAGCGCCTTGTACTAAAGCGTGCCAGAATGGTGACCCGGCAAGAGCCATCCGGGCCATCCGGTTTGACAACGCCAAGAATGCCTGGCAGTGGACCAGAGACTGTAGCGAGGCCGACCTTGAACGTGCAGAACAGGCTTGCATCCATTACGACAGGCCTGTCAGAATCAGACAACTGCTGGGTGCGGTGAGTGGTTCCCCTACCCCAACCGACAAGACAGCACCCTCGCTCGCCATTGACTTTTGCGGCATACATTGTGAGAATCCGTTCTTCCTGGCATCGTCGGCTATTTGCACCAACTACGAGATGGTGGCAAAGGCTTTCGACATGGGGTGGGCCGGTGTTTTCTACAAGACTATCTGCAAGCAGGAAATTCGCGAGGTGTCGCCGCGTTTTGATGCCGTGAAGCACGGCACGTCGTTTGCCGGATTCCGGAATATGGAGCAACTCAGCGAGAACCCCTATACCGTAGACTTCGACATCCTGCGCCGCCTGAAACACAACTATCCGTCGAAGGTGGTCGTGGCCTCCGTCATGGGGAAATACGAAGAGGAATGGGCCGAACTGGCAAAAATGGCCGAAGAGGCTGGTTGCGACGCCGTGGAACTGAATTTCTCTTGTCCGCAGATGCGACTCTCGGGCATGGGGAGCGACGTGGGGCAGAACCCTGAGTTAGTGGCCATCTACACCACCTCGGTGAAGAGTCACGTGAAGATTCCAGTCATCCCCAAGATGACACCCAACATCACCCACATGCGACTGCCGGCTATGAGTGCCTATTTTGCCGGTGCCGATGCCATCTCGGCTATCAACACCATCAAGAGCGTGACTATGTCGCCCGAAGCAGCGGTGAGCGGCAAATGGACTATTTCCGGCTACAGCGGACGTGCTGTCAAACCTATTGCCCTCCGTTACATCTACCAAATGGCATCCAACAGCGTGCTCAACGGCTCACATGGTAAGCGTGTCGAACTAAGCGGCATTGGCGGCATCGAAACCTGGCGGGATGCACTGGAGTTCATACAATTGGGATGCAGCAACGTACAGGTTTGCACAGCAGTGATGGAGTATGGCTACCGCATCATCGACGACCTCGTGCTGGGCTTGCAGACTTACATGGCAGAAAGGCATATCAGCCGACTGGACGAACTGGTTGGCGAACAACTGCCCAACTTCGTGCTACCCTCCGACCTCGACCGCGACACCAAGGTCTTTCCCAAGATCGACCGCGACCACTGCATCGGCTGTGGCCGGTGCTATGTCTCTTGTCGGGACGGCGGCCATCAGGCTATTGCCTTCGACAACGCTACACGCCAGCCTCGCATCATCGGCGCCAAATGCGTAGGTTGTCACCTGTGCCGCCTCGTCTGTCCCACCGGCTCCATCGGACTGACCAAGCGAATCAGAAAAGACTGAGTCAGTTCTTTCCTACCCCGCCTCCGCCAGCAAAGCCTCATCCAACTTGGGCAACGATAGGGAACAGGACAAGAAGAGAAGTACTATAATACCTATATTATATAAATATACATTCTCAAGAGCCCTTCAACGACTTCGCCAAAAATATTCAGTTTCAACCCACGAAGCCCTTCTTGCGCCAGATGCCGGAGCGCCAGCGGCGCATCAGGATGATGCCGCGGATGTTTTCGTCGAGGGCGAAGGCGACCCACATGCCCACCAGGCCATAGCCCAGGGGGATGCCGACGACATAACTCAGGCCTACGGCAACGGTCCAGTTGAAGATGATGCCGACGACGACGGGATAGACGGCATCGCCGGTGGCCCGTAGGGTGCTCACTGCAAAGATGTTCGCCGTGCGGCCTATCTCCAGAAACCAGTCGATGATGAGCACCCAGACACCCATTGCGATAATTTCCTGATTGTCGGTGAAAAAGGCCAGGATGCTCTTGCCCGTCAAGGCAAGAATGGCCGAGCCTGTGAGGCTGATGATCATCGACCACCGGAAGAAATAGTTGCCCAGCACATAGGCTGCCTGATGGCGCCGCTGACCGACGAGATGTCCCACCAGGATGTCGCCACCCTGGGTGATGCTGAGACAGAATAGGTAGACGAACATGATCATGTTAGCACAATAGGTACGGGCCGCCAGTGCCTCGTTGCTGATCTGGTTGATGAAGAACATGACGACCACCTGCGACAGGTTGTAGGAGATATTCTCGCTCATGGCCGGTATGCCGATGTGAAGCAGATGGCGCAGTTCCTGCCAAGGCATGGGCCGGAAATAACTGAGCGGGAAGCAGTGTATATGCTTACGGAAATGAATCACGCCCAGCAGCACCGTGGCCACGGCGCGACTGGCAGCCGTAGCGATGGCGGCCCCCTCGACGCCCATCTGCGGACAGCCCCAGCGACCGAAGATCAGGGCATAGTTGCCCAGAATGTTCAGCACATTGACCACACCCGTCACCACCATAGGATAGACCACCTTGTCGGCACTCCGCAGCGAGGCCGAGAAGGTGAGCGACAGGGCCTGAAAGAACGACAGGGCACCGGTCAGCCGCAGATAGACCAGTCCGTCGGGCATCAACTCGGGCCTCAGTCCCATCAGCAGCAAGATGGGCTCGGCATAAAAGAACAGCAATGCGCTGACCACAAGGCCAAGCACCAAGTTGACCACCAGCGCCATGCCCACCACCTGCACCAGCCGTTTGCGGAGCCCGGCCCCGATATACTGGGCACAGAGGATGGCGGCTCCCATCGAGAAGAACTGATAGACGAGGAATACCAGCGAGATGAGTTGGTTGTCGAGTCCGACGGCAGCCACGCTGTTGTCGCTATAGCGGCTGAGCATGATGGTGTCGACGGCACCGAGCAGCATGACGAGTGCCATTTCGATGAACACCGGGATGGTGAGCACCTTGAGTTGTCGTTTCAGCGAGTGGGCGGCCATATCCTGATTTTGGGCTGCAAAGGTACGAAAAGTCGGGCGAACGGCCAAACATAGTAAGAAAAAAAAAGTATGGCACGCCGTTGTAGAGCGTGCCATACTGAGGTAGTAAGGACTGATGATTACCAACCGGGATTCTGCTTGATCTGGTCGTTCATATCCATGATGTTCTGCGGATAGGGGAAGAGACGGTTGCGCTCCTGGAAGCCCACCTCGAAGCCTTTGTCCTTGGCCTCGTGGGTGTGGATGATGTAGAAGCGGCTGTTGGCCTCGGTACCATGCTCCCAGACGGGCTGTTCGCCGGCCTGAACAGGACGGAACACCTTGTCGAAAAGGTGAGGCACGGCAGAACCAGCCTTCTGCAGACGGGCGATGCACTGCTGGTCGTAGGCACTATTGTCCAGTTTACTCCAACGGAGGATGTCCTGGAAGCGGCATCCCTCGAACCAGAGTTCAAAGGCCTTCTCCTGCTTCAGCACGTCGAGGGTGACATCGGCACTGATGGTCTGCGAACCGGCACGCTGCTGAATCTGGTTGACAACGGTCTTAGCCGTAGCGGCATCGCCGGTACGGAGGCAGCACTCAGCATAGTTGAGCAGCACCTCGGCATAGCGCATCACGATGATGTTGTTCAGGCGCAGGTTGCCACCATGCTGTCCGCCGTCGTTCAGGTCGGCAGCACGGACGATGTTCTTAAACGGCAGATAGAAGGACTGTCCGTAGAGACCCTGCACGAGGTCTTTGATGCCAATCTTGTTGGAAGTCTTCTTCTCTTCGAGCGTCATCTGGTTGAGAGCAGGGTCGGCATAGGTCATGCCCTCGATGCCGGAAGTCTGATAGACGGCATCGTCGATGTGCATCAGAGTAGCCTTGAAGCGCTTCGAGTCGCCGTCGTTCTGATGGAACGCCTCGCCGAACCACTCGGTGACGCCGATAGAGCCCCAGCCGTCGCAGCCGCCGATATAGACACCGGCAGGGTTGACTTCGAAGTTGCCGGCACGCCAGTTGAAGCAGTTTGCCTCCATCCAGGTGCTGTGGTTAATATAGCCTGCGCCGTTGCCCGTCGACCATTCGCTGGCAGCAGGATTGTAGCGCATATTGATCTCGAACACCTTCTCGGGGCATCCGTCGCCCTCGACATGGAACAGGTTGAGATAGTCGTCGCCAGAGACAAGGGCATACTTGCCCGAGTCGACCACCTTCTTCAGAGCGGCCTTGGCCTCATCAAACTTGCCAGCAAACATCCAGGCCTTGCCTGCCAGTGCATTGGCGAAGCCCTTGGTGACACGGTAGGCACCAAACTTGTCGGCAGTGCTCTCGCGCTCTGTCAGGTCGCCGACGGCAGCCTCGCACTCCTTGGCCACCCACTCGAAATACTCCTGCTGCGTCATCTCGCTGTTAGTAGGCACCTCATTAGGATCGAGCACGTCGTCGACCAGTGGCGGCTGCCCCCAGTAGCAGGCCAGCAGGAAGAAGTTGTAGGCACGGAGCACACGGGCCTCGGCCACAGCCTGCTTGGCAAAGGCTGAAGCGGCATCCCTGAAGTAGTGGATGACGAGGTTGTCCTTATATATTGAGAGGTATAGGCCCTTGTAGAGCATCTCGTAAGCCTCAGGGTTGCTCTTATAGCGGAACTCGTCGATGGCACCGCCGAACTCGTGGTCGCCATAGTTGCCGCCACCATAGTTGACATCGTCGCCGGGGTGGTTGGCCAACACCTTGGCCGGCGTGTAGATACCGGCATCGATACGACCTACGGTGTTCATCATGAAGCCCTCGTAGGCAGCGGCCAGAGCCTTCTCGCAGTCGGCATCCGTCTTATAGAAGTTGGCTGTTGATACGGCACCCTTCTGATCGATATCCAATTGATCCTCGCAAGAGGTGAATGCTACACCTGCACAGAGTGCAAGCATTGGAATGATTATCTTTTTCATCGTTTTTCTGTTTTAATATTAGAATGTGACATTGACACCGAGCACCACCTTCTTTGACATCGGGTAATTGCCGTTATCCCAACCACGCGACGAACCGCTGTTGAGCGACGAGGTCTCAGGATCGGCACCGGGATAATTGGTGATGGTGAAGAAGTCTTCGAGAGATGCTGAGAAGCGCAGTGCGTTGACATAGAACTTCTTGGTCAACTGCGAAGGAACGGTATAGCCCAGTTGAATCTGCTTGAACTTGAAGTAAGAGCCGCTGAAGATGGCAGCGTCGGAACTGAAGAAGATCCAGTCGGTGGCCACCTGCTTCATGTCAGGATACTTCGAGTTGTCGCCGGGCTGCTTCCAAGAGTCCACCCAGTAGGTCTTGATACCGTTGATCTGCGGACGGTCGGCCGATACCATCAGGTTGTAGATCTTGTTGCCGGCAGCACCGGTACCGAAGAGGGTGAAGTCGAAGCCTTTGTACTCGAGGTTGACCGTGATACCGTAGGTGAACTTAGGAATGCCCGAGCCCAGGTCGTCCTTGTCGATGTCGTCAACATTGTTGACCACTTCGCCATCCTTATTATAATACTGTGCAGCACCCGTCTCAGGATTGACGCCGGCATACTTCCAACCGCGGAAGTACCACATGGTGTGACCGGCCTCGAAGGTGGGCTTCAGTTTGTTGTTGAAACCATCGATGCCGACACCCGTGATGCGGGGCAGCAGGTCGTTCACCTCTTTCACCTCGTTCTTCAGGGTCGAGAAGTTGGTGCTGACGCTATACTTCAGGTCGCCGATGCGGTCGCGCCAGCCGATCTCGAAGTCGAAACCGGTGTTCAGAATCTCACCCGAGTTGACCGTAGCACGGGCAAAGCCCAGTTCGGGGAACGGGGTGATGTCGATGAGTTGGTCTTTGGTGACCTTGCGATACCAGTCGAGACCAAAGGTCAGACGGTTGTTCAGGAAGCGGGCGTCGAGACCCAGGTCAACCTGCTCGGCGGTCTCCCATGTCAGGTCGGGATTGGCAAAACCGGAGATGGCGGCCGTAGTGGTCGGGGTGTCGTTGAAGTGATAGTAGCCACCGATGGCCACCGACGAAGCGTACTTGTAACCGCTCAGAATGTTCACATTACCGTTGCGACCCCATGAAGCACGGAGTTTCAAGTAGGAGACGGCATCCTCGCTGACAGCATTCTTGAAGAACTGCTCGTTGCTGATAGCCCAGCCGGCCGACACCGAGGGGAAGGTGCCCCAGCGCTTGTCCTTGTTCAGTTTAGAGGTGTCGTAGGCATCGCGGCGGATGTTGAACTGGAAGAAGTAACGGCTGTCGTACGAATACGACACACGGCCGAAGTATGACAGTTCGGTAGCGTCGCCGGGCTGGTTGTTGGCCTTCAGGTGAGCCTTGCCGTTAGCGTTCAAGAAGTCAATATACTGATAGTTGGGCACGCCGTCGCCTTCAAGGATCTGCGCCTTGTCCTGCGACGACGAACTGGAGTTGTCCCAGTGGTTCTTGGTGAACGACATACCGATCATGGCACCTACGCTGTGCTTGCCAAAGTCCTTGTTGAAGTTCAGGAAGTTCTCCCACTGATAATACAGACCGGCGTTGGTATTGGCAGAAATAGAGTAGTTGTCGTTATAGGCCATCGTCGACAGCCAGTACGGCGTGTTGAAACTGTGGCCGTTGCTGTGGCTGATGCGGTAGCCCAGACGAGAGGTGAAGGTGAGCCATTCCACCGGCGTGATGTTGGCAGCCAGCGAACCACGGACGCTCACACCGTCGTTCTTCGTGTTCGAGCGGTCGCGCTGTGCTATCGGGTTGGCCGTAGCATCCTCGATGTACTTCGACGTGCCGTACCATACAGGGTGCTCATCGCTATATTCGGCAGGCACCATCACGCCGCCGTGACCCGGCTGGTTCCAGCGGTTGGCCACGTTCATGCCAAAGTCGCTCTGGTCGTAGATATAGACCGGAGTGAGCGGGTCGATAGACACCACCGAGTTGAGGAACGAGCCATAGCCGTTGCCCACTGCCTTGGTGCTCCACTTCTCTACCGAGGTGTTGCTGGTGACGGTCAGCCAGTCGTTGAACTTATAGTCAGCATTCAACTGGGCCGTGAAGCGCTTGTACACATCCTTGTCGCCCTTGACGATACCGTCGTTGTTGAGGATGTTCAGGCCGGCCAGGAAGTGACCCTTGTCGTTGCCGCCCTCGACGGAGATGTTGTGCTGAACGCTCCAACTGTTCTCAAACACCTCGTCGTACCAGTCGGTGTCGACGAAGCCCTGCTGGTAGGCTCTCTGCTCAAGCACGTCGTCGGTGATGTAGCCCAGATACTTGTGATAGTTGATATAGTCGGCAGCCTTGAAGAGGTCGGCCTTCTTGCCCAGCGACTGGCTGGCAGCCTTGAGCGAGTAACTGATACGGGTCTTGCCGGCAGCACCCTGCTTGGTGGTGATGAGCACCACACCGTTGCCGGCCTGGGCACCGTAGATAGCAGCCGAGGCACCATCCTTGAGCACCTCGATCGACTCGATGAGCGAAGGATCCAGATACTGGATGTTGTCCACCTTCAGACCGTCGACAATCAGCAGCGGGTTGTTGTTACCGTTAGAACCATAGCCACGGATACGGATCTCAGCACCGGCACCGGGAGCGCCGCTGTTGATAATCTGCACGCCGGTCACCTTGCCCTGCAGGGCAGCACCGGCATCGGAGGTCACCAGATTCTTGATATCGTCGCCCTTCACCGAGGCAACGGCACCGGTCAGGTCGCTCTTCTTCTGAACACCGTAACCGATGACCACCACATCGTTCAGACGCTGGGCGTCTTCCTTCAGAGTGACGACTATGTTGTCGCGACCACTGATGTTCACCCGCTGGGTGGTGTAGCCCACATAGGATACCTCGATTTGTCCGTTAGAGGGAGCATTCAACTGGAAACGGCCATTGACATCGGTAGCGACGCCAATTTTCGTCCCAGGCACTTTGACCGATGCGCCGATGATCGGCTCACCTGTCGATTCGTCATTCACCGTTCCCTTGATGATGCTCTGAGCCCATGCTCCGATAGGGAGCAAGCAAAGCAGGAACAGCAGCACTAATGGCTTTTGAAGTGATTTCATGTTTGACATAAATTAATTATTAGGTAATAGTTAAAAACTGATATATATAATATAATGTATGATTGATTGTTTTGTTTTTCAGGGCATGGTTTCTCAACGGGCTCTGTTTGTCATGTTTATTCAAAATCGATGCAAATGTACGGTTTAACACGCAAGCGCCTTTTCTCGCTCGTCTCATTTGCTTTACTTTACATCTCCCGAAACGGCGTGCTACAAAAAGAAAAGCAACGAATCGAAAAAGCAAAAAACGTCTCCCCGGGGAAAAAGCGGAAAGAATAAAACCGGCTTCCTGAGTAAAAAAAGAGGAATGAATGATGACGGTTTCTCGCTGAAAAACACTATCTTTGCACCAGAAACAGAACATTGGCGGGAGCCGCTCACCTCTTTATATAAATGGACGACCAGACGAAGAACATCAGAAAAAAATATCTGCGCTATCTGAAACTGCAGCGCAGCCTGTCGGCTAACACGGTGGAGGCCTATGCCCTCGACCTGGACAAACTGCTGGCTTTCCTGGCCGACGAAGGACGCTTTGTGACCGAAGCGACGCTGGAAGACCTGCAGGCCTTTGCCGCCGGACTACACGACATCGGCATCGGCCCGAGGTCACAATGCCGCATACTGAGCGGCGTACGCTCGTTCTACCGCTTCCTTCTGATGGACGGCTACACAGACAGCGACCCCACCGAACTGCTGGAGTCGCCGGTGACAGGAGAACATCTGCCTGAATTTCTCACTCTGGAAGAAGTAGACCGCCTGGAAGACAGCATCGACCTGTCGAAGCCCGAGGGCCACCGCAACCGGGCCATCATCGAAGTGCTGTTCTCCTGCGGTCTGCGCGTCTCGGAACTGGTAAACCTCAAGTTCTCGCAGATATATCGGGAGGAGCACTTCGTACGAATCATGGGCAAAGGGGCGAAGGAGCGGCTGGTGCCCATCTCCGAACGGGCCCTGCACGAGATCGACAACTATAGGCCGTGGCGCGACGGACTGAAAATCAAACCCGGCGAGGAGGACTATGTCTTCCTGAACCGCCGAGGGGCCCATCTGACACGCACCATGATTCTCATCATGCTCAAGCAGCAGGCCGCCGAGGCCGACATACAGAAGACCATCTCGCCCCACACGCTGCGCCACTCGTTTGCCACGGCACTGCTAGAGGGCGGTGCCGACCTGCGGGTGATTCAGGCACTGCTGGGCCACGAGTCAATAGGCACCACCGAAATCTATACCCACCTCTCTATGCAGACACTCCGCGAGGAGGTGCTGCTGCACCATCCGAGAAACATGAAGAGAAATCAGAAATATTGAGAATCGAAAATTGAAAATTGAGAATTGAGAATTATTGGGAATTCTTAGCGGAGCCGACGGCGACAGTCTTCGAGGATGGCCATGAGGTCATCCTCTCTTTCTGCCCGCAGCATGGCAATACGCGTCTCACGGAAATTGGCGATGCCCTTGAAGACGGGCGAGGCAGCCAAATGGCGACGGGTATGGAGAATGCCGCATAGTTCGGCCGACTTCTTGCCGGCACGCATCTCTGCCGTGTCGCAGCGCTCGATATTGATGCGAAGTTGCTCCTCGAGCACATCGATTTTCTCGTCGAGCGTCAGCGGCCGACGGCTGAACAGCCACGGACAACCGAAAGTGGCCCGCCCTATCATGACAGCATCGACACCATAGGTCTCGAAAGCACGCTCGGCATCGGCCAGCGACTTTATATCGCCATTGCCGATGATGGGAATATGGATGCGGGGGTTGCGCTTCACCTCGCCGATGAGCGTCCAGTCGGCATCACCGGTGTACATCTGAGCCCGGGTTCGGCCATGAATGGTGAGGGCCTGAATGCCGCAGTCCTGCAGTTGCTCGGCAAGGGTGGTAATCACCAGTTGTTCGTTGTTCCAGCCTAAGCGGGTCTTCACGGTGACCGGCAGACTGACGGCATCTACCACACGGCGGGTGATATCGAGCATCTTGGGAATGTTCTGCAGCATACCGGCACCGGCACCCTTGCCTGCTACTTTCTTCACCGGACAGCCGAAGTTCAGGTCTATCACATCAGGACCGGCCTGCTCTACTATCTTGGCCGCCTCGACCATCGCATCAATGTCGCGGCCATATATCTGGATGCCCACGGGCCGTTCTTCGTCGCTGATGACGAGTTTCTGCTGTGTCGACTTCACATCACGAATCAGTGCCTCTGCCGACACGAACTCAGTATAGACCATCGACGCTCCGAACCGCTTGCACAACAGCCGGAAACCGATGTCGGTCACATCCTCCATCGGTGCCAGAAACAAGGGACGCAATCCAAATTCTATATTTCCTATCTTCATTTCTGGCCGCAAAATTAAACAAAAAAAACAAGAAATACACCTCACGAGGCCATTCTTTTTTCCTTTCCAGACAAAATTTCTCGAATCTTTTCATCTTTCAGACGATATCTTTCAAAACTTGTACAATAATGTCAGACACGATGTTGCACGATTTGAGGTGTACTGATTTAGGTTGACAGTTTATACTCTTAATTTCAATATAGGTTTACAATCCTATTTGTTTACATTATAGTTACTGTGTTC
>OCTX011276790.1_pt1 | contig 14844 bp, 10 predicted proteins | sample 1539691 | NCBI WGS metagenome assembly OCTX01 (sample SAMN02144231, study PRJEB22623) | gut metagenome | biome: sheep rumen | host: Ovis aries | place: New Zealand | reverse complement strand
TTTTCATTTAATTCACCCCATTCACTTTATTCATCATTTTAGTTTCAATCATCATTTTTTGGATGATGCTCTCGAAGATATTGTAGGTCCTTGAACAAAATAGCTAATAATAAATCATATTCCATCTTTTTCTACTCTAGTAGTTAATAACTCCTCTAAAAATGACAAAATTCATTCAGAAGACTCTTCTTGTGCCAATAAATTTTCCATCTCTCTTAAGTCGTGAGCATCCATTACATCAGCAAATTTGAGACCAACATATAGCAATTGATCATCTCTTTCCAAATTTCATTCAATAAAATCTGAGAATAAATCAATTTTTGCTCTTACATCTACACTATTTGGTACAGAATATGCAGTTTTTTGATCTCTCATTACAAGCATACTCACATTTCCAATCATAGACGACATCAATTTATCATCTACAACGAGTTGAATTATTCATTTCAATGAAAAATGCTCGACATCACGAACTTTTTCAGCAAACTGCTTTAACTTTGTATTCAAAACCTGCAAATATTGTTCAAATATTCATCTTATATCTTCTTCATCCAATTCTTCGGCAGTTTTAATTGTATTCGTAAAATCTGCAACAAATTCCTCAAGTATATCTTTTTGATATTGAAGAAACTTTTCTTTTGAGCATTGTACAAAAACTTTGAAAGAAATATTATCTAGTAATGTATCCTGAAATGAAAATATTTCCTCATCTGGTACATAGATCTTTTTATGTTCCTGAAGTTGCATAACCACTGATGTTATTGAAAATAAAAGTACAAAAAAATCTGATTCTATTTTTTTTCTTCTACATATAATTAAGAAAAGTTAATCTTTTTTCAATATTAAATAACGAAAAATATATGGAAAAATCATTAAGGAATTTACTACCTTTTTGTAGTTTCTTTTTGGCTGAGAACAAAGCCTCCACAATCGTTCTAATTTCAATGTGCGGAATATTTTTGGAGCACGTTTCTGAACTCATGCTATAAAATCAAAAAGTCCTCAAACATTCATCACGAGTAATTTATTATCTATAATTTTTTGATAATTTCTAGAAGTCCATAATTCTTGAAGTGGTATTTTTGGAGTGGAACGAGCAACCAACAAAATATTTGTTGTATCTACGTATTCACTCAAAGCTTTTTCAGCTTTTTGCCGGTCAAATTCACTAAATCAATCTTGTATATAAATTACATTATATCATTTTAGAGACAAAATATCTTTCACTTTTTCTACAACATTTGGTTTAGATCCATATAGCAAAATGTTTATTCTTTGGCTTCAATATTTTTGTTTAGTATCGTTCAAAAAATATGGAGTAAAATCTGTTCAATTCAGATTTGGAAGTCGTTTTTTATCAGATTTTACCCTTCAAAATATAGATGCAAAGTAATAAAAAATCTGTAAAGCAATTCCATCTGGCAGCAAAAAATCTGCCTTTAAAATCAACTTTTTATATTCTTTTTCTTTCTCAGTCTTTTTTCTAGCAGAAGAAAATAATTTTTGAGAAACAATCTGTGAAAAATATATAAAATTTACCACACAATGTCATTGGTCATTATAAACCGATATTATATTATCGGAAGTTTCCGCAAAATCTGTCGTGGAAATCTTTTGTAATGTAGACTTCATAACGAAGTTATCTATATAAAACCAAGATGATTATATTTTTTTATGGTTTTAATGCAAGTATCATTTGATATGATAGTTTATGATAGGAAATATTTACGATAGAAAATATTTACGATAGAAAATATTGATTTTTCATGTGATTTTATTATACTCAAATTGCAAGAACTGAATGAAATCGAATGAATGAGTTTTCCAATTTGGGCCCCCCCGAACAAAATGTCGGGATGATAGGTTGTTCGGATTTTTAAAGAGCTTGGGTTCTCCAGGCTCTTTTTCTTAATAATAAAAAATGATTTCTCCAATTTAAAAATCCATCGTTATCCTGTTGCATTGCTTTTTAAAATTTATATATTTTCAATCAGTTTTATATTATTTACGGAAAATAATGTTGGATTTGAAAAAAGTTCGTGAAAATTTAGATGAATATAAACAAGCTCTCGCCAAAAGACACAGCGACTGTGATGTAGATATGATTTTAGCTAAAGATGATGAAAGAAAAGCAATTCAGCAAAAGGTTGATGATTTAAAATTTCAGCAGAAAACTTTAGCATCTCAGCAAGATTATGAATGAGCAAAAGCTCTCAAAAGTCAGATTCAAGAACTAGAAAATCAGCAAACGGCTTTGCAGGATGAATTGAAAAAATATCAATTGAAAATGCCTAATTTCATTTCGCCAAATGTGCCAGAGTGAAAAGATGATACTGAAAATGTAGAAGTAAAAAGAGTTGGAGAAATTCCTCAATTCGATTTTCCAATTCAGGATCATATGACATTGATGAAAAAATATGATATGGTAGATGTAGAAAGATGAGTAAAATTAGCTTGAGCACGTTCATATTTTCTCAAAAATGATGGAATGTTACTTGAGCAAGCTATATTGCAACATGCTCTCAAAAAGATGGTAAAGAAAGGATTTACTCCATTTCAAGTACCTAATATGGTTAATCCAGAATGTTTAGTTTGAACTGGATATTTCCCATGAGGAGAAGAAGATGCTTATTGGCTTGAAAGAGATGATCAGTGGATGATTGCAACGGCTGAAATCCCTCTAACTTCATACTATAGCGGAGAAATATTGAATGAATCAGATTTACCTAAAAAAATGGTTGGAATGAGCCCATGTTATCGTCGTGAAGCATGAAGTTATGGAAAAGATACATCAGGACTTTACAGAGTTCATCAGTTTATGAAGGTTGAACAAGTTATTATTCTTCCTGCTGATGTAAAAATGTCAGATCAATTTCACGATTTCATTCTTGAAAACTCTATGGAATTAGTAGAAGATTTAGGATTGCCATATCGTTTATTACAATTATGTTCATGAGATTTAGCATTATGAAAATATAATTCACATGATATAGAATGCTGGATGCCATCTAGAGATAGTTATGGAGAAACTCATTCAGCTACTTCATTCTTGGATTTCCAAGCTAGAAGATTGAATTTACGTTATCGCGCAGAGGATTGAACTATCAAGTATTGTTATACTTTGAATAATACAGTTGTAGCTTCACCTAGAATTTTGATTTCACTCATCGAATGTAATCAAACAGCTGATTGAAAAATAAAAATTCCTGCTTGTTTACAGGAATATATGTGAAAAGATATTATTGGATAAATATGTTGGATATATAATAGATTAGTTTCCATAAATCTTACGTAGTTTTTCTATACTTATTTTTTCACGAATTATGTTTAAGTATTCTGTAAAAATAGTTTTTTCTCATTTGATTTTTATTATTTCTTTGGTGGATTTATCCGTTGTTTGTAAATGTTGTATATGAGATATGAAATAATCAAAAAACTTTTCATCTGGAATATCTCTTGGTGTTTTTCCATCTTTTACATAGGTAAATGTATGCTGAATCCCATCTATTGTTAAATAAACTTTATCTGGTTGAAATTCAAATTTAACATCTTTTGATTGTTTTCAATCCAATTTTGGGACAAATTCAATAGTAGCATTATTTCGTGCTCTTTGAGATCGTCTTTCTGTGAAAGTTCAGACATCATGAAAAAATAAAGGTCATTTAAATTTTTCTTTTTTCTTTTTTGGAGTTTTATAATATCTTTTAATGGCATCATCTTTGAAACAGTCAAAATTATTAGTACAATATATTTTATTCAGATTATCAACACTTTCAATTATCTGATTATCATTGTTCTGATTAAATCCTCAAAAATCGGCTAAATAAGTTTTTCATTGAAATGAAACTAATACTCACGAATGTCATCGTCATCCATCCATATCATCATTCGGATAAAAAAATATTTCGCTTTTTAAATTCATTCCTCTTTTCTCTAATTCTTCAAAAAAATGCTTAAATAAAATCGTCCAATAAGAACAACTTCATCCTCAAATTTCATCTCTATAAAATAATTTTCGTTGTTTTCAATAAATATTGTGTATAAATTGTTCTCATAAATTTTTTTCAGAATATTTTTTGATATCAGTCTTTGGTATATTGTTATAAAATTTCTTAATTTCAACTTTTCAAAATAAATTATTTAAAAATGATAAAATTTGTTCAAATATTTCTCTTTGAATATTAGGATTATTAAGATCGTTTTTTGATATTAACTTAAATACTTTATTAAAAGTTTTATTTAAACTTTGAGTTAAATTTTCATCAGGATTTCCTATAGTTTTTCAGATTTCATTAGAAATTTTATCAGAAAATATCTGACATTTAGTTTTTTCTTGTTCTGTTGATTTGCTTTCGATATTCATAATCAGATTATATGATATTTAAACTATGTATTAGTATAACCAAAACATAAGAATTTGTCAAATTGTATCGTATTTTTTAAATAGGAGTTTTAGAAAAATGATAAACATACTGTTTTAATCGATATTTTAAAAGTAAAATAAAAAAATTAATTAGTTTGCAAATGTTTTAGGGATTCATACAATAAATTTAATATTTTAGTATTTTAGAGTTGTACATGATTCAAAAATTAATGAATGAATTTGCAGAGCTTATCGCTCCAAATCTTTGAGTGTCGGTGGATGAAATAGTTTCAGATGTGGTTATAGCTCCAGATAATGTGAAATGAGATTTTGCATTCCCATGTTTTAAGCGAGCCAAAACTTTATGAAAAAATCCAGCTCAGATAAGTAGTGAAATCGTGAGTAAAATTCAGCCTTCAAGTTCTTTTTCTGAAATTATTTCAGTTTGACCATACGTGAATGCAGTTCTAAATTCAGAATCTTTTGCGAAAAGCGTGATCGAAAAAATAGAAAAAGAAAAAGCTGATTTTGGAAGAGGAGAGTCAACATGAAAACAGTTTGTTCTAGAATGATGGCAACCAAACACTCATAAAGCAGTTCATATTGGACATATCAGAAATGCTTTGGTAAGTGAATCAACAGCAAGAATTTTGAGATATGCATGAAATGATGTAGTAAAATGTAGTTATCCATGAGATATTTGAGCGCATGTGGCTAAATGGCTTTGGTATTATACAAAATTTTATCAGTGAGAAATGCCAAAAGAAAATTTTACTAAATGGGTTGGAATTTTGTATACAGAAGCTACTAGAAAAGTAGATGAGAATCCGGATGTTTATAAGCCAGAAGTAGAAACTTTACAGAAAAATTTGGAAGATGGAGATCCAGAATTAGTAAAAATTTGGAAGGAAACTAGAGAACTTTGTTTGCAAGATATGAAAAAAATCTTTGCAGAACTTGGAAGTGAAGAAATCGATAAATGGTACTTTGAGAGTGAAGTAGAGAAACCTTGAATTGAATTAGTTCGTAAAATGCAGGCAGAATGAAAAGCTGTAATCTCTGAATGAGCATTGGCTATAAATTTGGAAGAGTACGGTTTATGACGATTTTTGCTTCTCAAATCAAATTGAGCGTCTTTATATTCCACAAAAGATATCTGATTAGCGTTTAGGAAGCAAGCTGATTATCCAAATTGTTATAAATTACTTTACGTAGTTTGATCAGAGCAAGAGCATCACTTTGCTCAGCTTTTCAAGACTTTGGAAATTATGTGAATAGACCGTGATAAATTACAGCATATTTCCCATGGATTAGTGGATTTGAAAGAATGAAAGATGTCTTCTCGTGCATGAAATGTAATCCTTTATGAAGATTTTCGTGATCAATTATTAGAAAAAGCTGAATCAATGGTTGCAGATAGAGATATCCCAGACCAAGAGAAAAAAGAAACTGCGAGAAAAATTGCATTCTGAGCTATGAAATTTGGAATGCTTTTGCAGGATAGTGAGAAGAAAATTATTTTTGATTTGCAGACGGCACTTTCTTTTGAATGAGAAACTGGACCATATCTTCAATATACAACTGCGAGAATGTCTTCTATTTTGAGAAAAAATCAACGAGACCTTGATTGAAATGTTGATTACAGTTTACTCGATACTGATGAAGAAAAAGCTTTATTATTAAAGTTAGCTTCATTTGAAGAAGAAGTTCAAAAAGCTGCAAATGAATACAAACCAAATTATGTAGCTAGACGATGCTTGGATGTAGCTCAGCTTTTCAATTCATATTATCATAATCATAAAATTATTGACGAATCAAATGTAGGACTAAGTAAGGCTCGTTTACATTTGCTTCAGTCTATTCTTCAGGTAATGAAAAATGCATTAAATCTTCTTTGAATTGACGCAGTAGAAAGTATGTAATTATTATTTCTTTCCTTGATTAGCTACAGCTTCCATAAGTTTTTTAATTTCTTCAGGATCTCAAAGGAAGTAATCTTTCACTAGATTCATATCATCATCAAATTCAAATACATAAGGAACGGCTGTTGGCAGATTCAGACTTACAATATTTTCATCAGAAATATTTTTTAATAATTTCACAATTCATCTTAAACTGTTTCCGTGTGCAGCAACCAGAATTGTTTCTTCTTTTTCCAATGCAGGCAGAATCTGATTCTCCCAACATGGAATTAAGCGCTGAATGCATTCTTTCAGACTTTCTGTAAGAGGTAACTCATTTTCTGGAACTTCTGCATAACGAGGATCTTGAAATGGAGAACGTTCATCATCTTTATTTAATGGAGTAGGTGGTACATCAAAACTTCTTCTCCAAATAAGTACTTGCTCATCTCAATATTTTTCGGCGGTTTCTTTCTTATTCAATCACTGAAGCATTCCGTAGTGCTTTTCATTTAATCTCCATGTTTTCTCCACAGGAATCCAATCTAAATCCATTTGATCTAGTACTACATTTAGAGTTTTTACAGCTCTCTTCAAATAAGATGTAAAAGCTCTTTTGAATTGAATATTCTGTTCTTTGAGTAGCTTTCAGGCTTTTATAGCTTCTTCTACTCATTTTTCTGATAAATCAACATCAGTCCATCAAGTAAATCTGTTTTCTTTATTCCATTGACTTTCTCAATGACGAAGTAATACAAGTTTTTTCATTGTTTATATGTAATAAATAAATGGTTTTATGCTTTAGCTCTGTAATCTGAGCTATTGTGAGTTTTGGCTCACAATCAATCTCTAATTTCTATTCAGCATTCTTGGCATACTTGGACTTCAGGGATATTTCATGCAAAACGATCTCATCATTTTCAGAATATAATCTTTGTATCGTCTCAGTATTTTTCTTTTATTTTTTTGCTAATCTCTCTGATACTTTCACAAACAGATCAGTCTTTGTCTATGGATAGAAAAACCTGATCTACAACTTTGAGAGAACTAACAACTTTCATCCTATAATTCTCATCTTGAAAAACTTTATTTTTTCCTGTTTTTAATTTTGCCTGTAAATCGCTATTTACTATTACCCACACTTCATCTCACAGCTCCTTACAAAGTTCCAAACACTCAATATGTCATGGATGAATTGGATTAAAATATCCAGATGTGATTACAATAGTTTTCATTATTGAATAATTTAGGAGATAAAATTATACGTGTACTCTAAATACTTCATAAGATACCAATCAATTTCATACAGCATTTTTTACCATGGATTCATTTCTATTTAATAATGATTGTCAGCTTTTTATCTCTAGTAATACAATTTTTCTCAAATGTCACGAAGCTAATCCATCAAAAACTAGATAATCGATTCATTTTCATATAAACACCATATCTTTGAAATCATATGGAAATCCAGGTAGGGCAGGAGCAAGCTTTTCATTTACATCTCATAGAATCACATTACGAGCCTGTTTTACAGATGTGCTACGAGCTGATTTGACCGCAGAATGTACAGTAAGTTTTGCTACAATATATCAAATAATTAGTCAAACGATAGCTCATATAATTAAAGGTTGTATTTCACTAGTCATGGTTATTTTTTTGTATAAACTCATACTAGATTAGCATAAAATAAATCAAAAGCAAGCTTTTCTTTAAATAAAAAAGCTCCCACATCAATATGATGCGAGAGCAGTGTCCCCTTAAAGGAGAAGGAGGGGCATATATAGGATAAAAATGGCATAACCATTTTTACATGGAAAGAAATTATAATAAAACATTTCCAAAAATCAATACATTTTACTTTGAACGTTTTTTGGCTTTTCAACCGTTACTTTTCTTCTTTTTCTTTTTTTGAATAGGAGTAGGAGGGATATAAGTTTTATTCTTTTCTTTTTCTCGTAGTCATAGTGTGATTCCATATAACAAGAAGAAAGGATAGACTATCATCCTATCTACCAATGAATGTAATACCAATCATTCTACACATAATCAAATAAATCAGATTTCAAATCAGATTAAACAATAATACAAGTATTCTTGGTATGGGGATTTGACCATTTTATGATAAATTTTGATATTTTTCCGAGTATATCGTATTATCATTAGGCATAAAAGTATCCAGAAAATAGTTCAAATAAATCAGTATTCTATAAAAATTTGTAAATATTGATTTTCAGGATTGAATCAATAGGTAGAAATTTGATGCTCCAAATTAATTTCTCTAATTGTTTGGCAACGAGGATTATCTAAATCTATAGATTCGATATCTGCATAAACATCAACAGGTTCATCAGTAAAACATAACTGATGAGAAGCTGGTCAAGCATATCATGCTCATCGTCATAGAATTAAATTATGTTTTGCAAGGTTGAATCATGCTTGCATTAATACTAGATGACCAGTATTTGAATGCTCTCTAACCATAATTCACCTTCATAAATATGCTAAGCATCACAAGCATATAACAAAGAATATACACAACAGAGTAAAATGTTTTTTAACAGATTTTCGGTATAGGATAAAGAAAAGAATTACAGCTTCTAATGCCCACACAACCATTCATGCACGAGATCGAGTAGATAGGATTAAAAGTCAGAAGAATAAAACTGGCAAAATTTGTTCTTTTCGCTTTTTTTTTCTCAAAAATCAGAGTACAAACACAGGGAAAAATGCAATCAACCAAAATCAAAAGCTTGTAGGTCTTTCAAATAGAAATTGGTTCCTAACATTTCATCTATTAATCAACGTATAATATGCAGCAGGAGGATTTTGTCATACAGTTCATTCATAAGAAGTTGGATCGTATCCAAAAAGCTTGAGAGAATTTGGCATCAATCGTACTGCAAATCGCCAAATTAATCATCATCGTATACAAGCAAGTATTAAATATTCATATAATTTCAGAATATTTTTGTCCTTTTCGTTAAAGAATAGTAAAGCCAAACAAACTCAGATTCAAAAAATGAAAAATCATAGCATATCATATTTAAAGCTTAAGAAAAACGCTCACAATCCAACATGTTGAATACAGACAGCTAGAACAAAAAATATCAATAATGTTGCCAAAAAAACCAAAATAAATTGAACTATAAATTCAGATTTTACATTTTTTCGTATTGTTTTTCGTGAAATTTGTTCCAGATTTTCCTTGTTTTTTACTTTATTTATCCATTCTTTCAAATGTGATAAAATATATCGTAATAAAATTACAACAAAAACCAAGAGTATAAATTCTTTCCACATTCGGAATAATGTCCAAAATTTTCCATCTCGTCATAATCTGAAACTTACAAAAGTTTGTAAGAAAAATTGAAGTAGTAATCCAACTACAAATATTTTACATAGTAAAGCTATTCGGTAATTTATTGGTTTTGATTTTATATTTCACCATCGAGATGTTATTTTTTTCATAGTTTAGTAGAAAAGACACGAATAAAAGTCAGATTTTTTTGATTTGTTTTTTTTTGTTTTGTCTTTTCTTGTATTATTTAATATCGGTTGCGTTTACATATTTTGTCGAAATAATGTGATAATCGCTACAACGGTAAGAATTGTTTGAATTAGCCACATATACATTACGATTGTATATTCTTTAACTCATCTATATTCCAAATAATGATGGAATGGGGCGATAGGAAATAACTTATGATGAAAGACTTTTTTCCAAAACATTTGTAACCCACTTGAACACAAATCTATTATAAATATTAGGAATACAATACATGCAGGAATAAATATTCAAATTTTCATATTTAATAAATACGCTGTCGCAGCGATTAATCATCATAATGCGAAAGCTCAACTATCTCACATAAATATTTTTGCAGGATTTATATTAAAGAACATGAAAGCAACCAATGTCGCAACTCAAATTCATAATACAGTTGTAGCTAAGTATCTTCATGATATAAACAGAGCTACTGCAAATGTTAATAGCACAAAAATATTTAGTCATCCAGCTAATCAATCTAATCAATCAGTAATATTCACAGCATTTACTATAAATATGGTAGCTATAAACGTAAGTATAGGGAATCATCGTCATAAATGAATAGTTCCAAATACAGGAGCTAAATTTATATAATCAATTCATAGTACATGATAGAACCAATAGGAAATCCATGCAGAAAATAGGATTAGTCCAAACATTTTAGCTCTCATATTTAGTCATTTTACTTTTCACACATTGAGTATATTTAGAATATCATCTATTAGTCAGATTAATCACATGCTGAAAAATCAGAATAATATAATATACGTTTCCTGCCTATTCCAAAGATGATAATTAGTCCATCATAATTTTTGAGAAATTCGTGATATTCAAATCATTATCAACATCATCAACAAAAATAATCATCCTCACATAGTAGGAGTTCATGCTTTATGCTCATGCAATTTTGCGAATATTTCAGATTTTTCTCATGTGGCTGTATTGCTACGAATGGTTTTACCGGCTTTTAGTTTCCTTAATAATTTTATATATATTGGATAGAGTATCATCGCACCAACAAAAGTGGCAAGTGTGAAACTCAAGATTAAAACTAAATTATTCAACATATTCAATATTATCTTAGTAAAAATTTTTAACTGCTCTAATAGTGTTTTTCTGATATAAAAAAGCAAGACAATTTTGAAATTTTACTGTCATTTCGAACGAATGTGAGAAATCCACTGAGCAGATAGAATGTGATACACCTATGGATTTTTCGCTATGCTCAGAATGACAATTTGACTTTTAAATTGAAAGTTAGTAGTGAATCAGTATTATACTTCCGTTTATTATATTTAATAGTTGATGGATTTTTTTCCGCTGGTAAAAGCTATATATGATAAAATTCCAAATATAACTGCAGATGAAATAAAGGATATGCAGCGTGCTTTTGCAAAAGAGAAAAAAATGAAAGATTTGCCGTCGAAGTCTGAGATTCTTCAATCATATTTCGCCGCAGTGAAAGAATGAAAATTGGGGAAAAACCAGACTTTTGAAATAATGTTGCGTAAGAGAGCTATTCGTTCACTCTCATGAATTGTGCCTGTTCAAGTTTTGACTAAACCTTGGCCATGTCCTGGACAATGTATATTCTGTCCCAATGATCCATGAATGCCAAAAAGTTATATAAAATCTGAACCTGGAGCAATGCGTGCTTGGTTAAATCAATTCGATCCAATGAAGCAGACGTATAATCGTTTGCAGTCGTTGACTTCCACAGGGCATCAGACTGATAAAATTGAGATGATAATTCTTGGATGAAGCTGGGATGCTTATCCTAGAGATTACAAGATAGATTTCGTGAAACAGCTTTATGATGCTTGTAATACATTTTCTGATTTGAAGATTGTGCAGGGTGTAAAAAATTGTCCTCCTTTAAGAAAGGAGGGGGACCACGAAGTGGGGGAGGATTCTTATTCATGAAATGAAAAAATCCCCTCGGCTAGAGCCGTATCCCCTTTAAGTAAAGGGGAACAAAACAATACACCTATGGATTCTTCGTTGCAAGCTCCTCAGAAAGACAACCAACCGTCGAGATATCATTTTGAGATTCAGAATTTAGATGAAATAAAATATTCAGATAGCTTAGAAGAAGCGATAAAACGTAATGAAACAGCTAAAAATAGAATAATCTGACTGACAATAGAAACTCGTCCAGATTTAGTTAGTCATGAAAATTGTAAATTTTGGCGTGAATTGGGAGTGACAAGAGTAGAGATGTGAATCCAATCTACAGATGATGAAGTTTTGAAATTAAATAAGAGATGACATGATGTTCAAAAAATAAAGGATGCTATGTATATTATGCGTCAGTATGGATTGAAAATTTCAATTCATTTGATGCCATGACTTTATGGCTCAGACTTTGAAAAAGATATTCAGAGCTTTAAGGATATTTATTCAGATATAGCATTTCAGCCCGATGAAATAAAATTCTATCCAACGTCAGTTATCCCAAATACGGAGTTATATAATTTATATAAAGAGTGAAAATATACTCCGATAACTACAGAGCAAATTTTGTCTGAAATTCGTGAAACTTTTTTGAATATAATTCCGCCTTACACTAGAATTAAGAGGTTGATTCGTGATATTCCTGCGACTGAGATCGTTGCATGATCTAATATTACAAATCTTTCTCAAATGGCGCATGAATCGTTATTGAAAGAAATGAAAGATAGCTTTCATTGAAAGGGTAGTATAGATGTGGAGAAATTTTATTCACGTTTGTATTGAGATTATGAGTTATATGAGAATGAAGAAAATTATTTTGAAAAATCAGAGAAACAAGCTAAAACTGAAATAATTTGAACGCAGCCAGACTTAAAATCTTTCCGTAATTTTGTTTGTTTGGATACTAGGTCAAGAGAGGTTAGGAATAGAATAGAAAAAAAGAAATCAGATTTTTTGAATTTAGTTTTGCGTTGGTATAAATCATCAGTAGGGCAGGAATGTTTTATTTCATTTGAAGATGAACTTGGATATTTGTACTGATTCACTCGTTTATTATTGCCGAATGAAGATAGTGTAGTTTGAATCGAGTGATTAGAAAAGTGAACGGCAATAATTAGAGAGCTTCATGTATATGGAGAACTTCAAAAGATTTGAGACAAATCTGGTCAGTGAACTCAGCATACATGACTATGAAGGAGATTGCTTTCGTTTGCAGAAAAACTTTCTAAATCGTTTGGATATAGTCAGTTTTCAGTGATTTCATGAGTATGAGTGAGAGAGTATTATAAGAGTCTTTGATTTGAGTTAAAATGAACTTATATGAGTAAAAATATTTAATATCTTCGAGGTATTGCCGAGAAATCTTATGTGCAAATACAAGATGCACAAGATTCTTCGCTATGCTCAGAATAACGAAAATTAGGCATAAAAAAAGTCCTTAAAAATTTGACAAAATTTGGTCTTTAGAGTATAATTGAGTATCCGATTTTATTATACTTTATGATCAGATGAAACAAAAACGAAAGGTAAAAAGCTTACTTTCTCTTAAGAAAAGCAAGAAAGAACTCTTTTTAATGAATCTATTACTTATTTTATCAGTATCTCTATGTATAGGATCAGCTTTATTGATTACTACATCAGTATGAGCTACGGCAGATGATACAAATATATGCCCTAATGATATCTGTTCTTATACATGACTGGATGATAAATCAGAAGTTCTTTATAGAATGGATTTTGTAGATCCTGAAAATTTAGAAAAAACTGTGAATAGTATGTATATAAAAAATTCAAACTTTTATATTACATCAGGTCAGGTTATCGTAAATCCAGCTACACCAGATGAAAAAGATATTGATCGTAATGTAAACAAGGTATGAACAGGATTGTATAGTCATATTTTGTGATGATCTGGTAATGAAGTATATTCAGATAATATAACTATAATAGCATGAGAAAATAACAAAATATCCTCATGAAACGATAATGCAACAATCTTATGATGAAAAAATAATAATCTTAGTGGATGAACACCTCAATGAACTCCAATTATATCTCTTTGATGAGAAAATAATAAAGCAGAAAAAGATCATGATGGTGTAGCTTTAATATGATGAGAAGGAAATGAAATTTGAGAAGCCGTTTCTAATACATTTATCTTATGATGAAAGAATAACAAAGTTTCAGATACAGAAAATGTGATAGTATGATGAAGTGATGTGACAATAAGTGGTACGAAAAACATTTTTGTGTATTCTAATAGCGGTAATTTTGAACCAAAAACAGATAACGCATTCTATTTAAATGTGATATGAGGAGTCTGAATTAATTGAACATGATCAGTATGATGAATGGCGGCAGAGAATGCGGTTAGTATTGGAGATATAGATATAAACAATTCTTGTAATGAAGATAATCTTTGAGTGGTATGATCTTACCAAGGTTGTTTGGTATGATGTACTCAAAAGTGAAAAGACGACGGTCATAAATGGGAGCTATTAGACCGATGAAGTGGATGTGAAGAAACGTGTAGTAATAGCGCTAAATGTATTGTGGGTAATAATATAACAGGAACAATTGTTCCAGCAAATAATTATAACGCTCAGTGTACCGAGGGATATGTAGATACAGAAAATGCACATTTGTGTCCAAGCGTTTCCGGATATATATCACAATACAGAAATGTAATATTTGAAACTAATTTATTAGATTCTGATGATCCTTGCCCATATGAACAGGAAAATCTATGTGTATATCAATGTAATCAATGATTCCATTTAACAGGAGATGTAGTATCATGAACTATAAAGTGCTATAAGGATTGTGAATACGATTGGGTAGATGCAGGAAAACAAATTTTAAAACATAATCAGACAGTAATCTGATATAATAGTTGAGAAGTGGCTTGTGCAAGACAAACTCCAGATAAGAGTACACAGTGAGAAAATTATCCAGAAACTTGTCATAATAATAAACACAAGAAAACTTTAGTCTGTAGTAATTGAGTAGTATATATTGCAAAAAGTGATAATAAGACACCATCAACAGAAAAGGCATTTGAAAAAGGATATAAATATTCT
>OCTX012241355.1_pt1 | contig 14845 bp, 9 predicted proteins | sample 1539691 | NCBI WGS metagenome assembly OCTX01 (sample SAMN02144231, study PRJEB22623) | gut metagenome | biome: sheep rumen | host: Ovis aries | place: New Zealand | reverse complement strand
CTCCAAGGGGTGGCTCTCGTTCTTCTTCGAGCCGCTGCCGAAGTTCGCTCCGGGCGGTCTCGACGCCAAAACGGGAGCGCTCGATGCTTCGGACAAGCATCGTTTCACGACGGATTTCAAGGATCTCGCAAAAATCCTCGAAAAGGGCCGGCATCGCCTGCAGGTCTCGAAGCACCTCGGCTATCAGGGCCGCCTCACGCGTTCCTGGCATATGACGGTTGCGTGGTACGATGCCGAGAAGAAGTTCATCTCGGCGGAAACCGCCTGGCAGTACCGTGAAATGTGGATTCCCGAAGGCGCCGCTTTCCTGCGCGTCTCGGTCGAGGATGAAAGCGCCGAGGCGGCGGACAAATCAGGCCTTTCGCTGACGGCGTTCCGGATCCCGATCAACTGCGCCGTGAAGGACTGCCGCTTCGAGCACTGCCGCTGCGTCGGCTATGCGGCGTCTGCAATGAAGAATATGCTTTTCGAGGAGAACTTCTTCACGCTGTCGGGCGAGAGCGCGGCATGCTGCGCCTTTGACGCTGAGGACGGCTGGGACCAGATGCAGGATGTCTACTTCCTCAAGAACGTCTTCCGCGACAATCCGCGAAACAATTCCATCCTGACTTGCGCCGGACACAATTTCATTCTCGAGAAAAACGACTGCGACGTCTACTTCTGGGGGCGCACGCACTCTCCGTGCGTGAGGGACAACGCCATAGGCGAAGGAACCTACTGGTGCGATTCCCGCCTTCGGTCCGGCTACGGGCGCTTTGAGGGCAACAGATACACAAAGATCGTCCATCTGGGGATGAACGACAAGAGCCCCCGCCTTGACAACTGGGACTATGTGATCTCTGGCCGCGACTTCGACGGAGAAGAGAACCAGTTTAACGTAGACGTAGGTCCTGCCGGGCGCGTGGTGAACTGCAAGTTCCGGAACATGCCGGTCAATGTCGCCAATGCCTATGCCTGCACGTTCGAGAACTGTACGGATGGAAAGGTTTATCGGTCTTCTCCCGCTGGCCGCTGGTTCGAGGTCACCGTAAAGGATTCGTCCTTTGCGCGTTTCCAGCGCACAAACAGCTGGGAGCGCTGCCACTTCGTGAACGCGAAGCTGAATAATCTCGTCAGCTGCTTTGACGTCGCAAAATGCGAATTCGCGAATTGCGCCCTGTTCGGGATATCATCTGCCAACGTCAAGATGTCGGATTGTGCCTTTGAGGGCACTACCGTGCGGGGCAACTACTGGGACAGGCCTGCCGACCTCGTGTTCAGGAACTGCACGATCAAGACGTGCGACGATTCGCCGTTTCTCAAGTTTGGCGTCTATACCGTCGGCAAGATCGGCTTTGACGGCTGCACGGTCTCGGGCGCTCAGAGTCTCGTCGACGTATCCGACTTGCGTTCGATTTCCGTACCTGCGAATTCCGACCCTGCGGCAAACCCCGACAGGCTTCCTGGCACCATCGCGCTGCGCAAGACGAAGTGGAACGGCGAGGCGAAGACTGTGCTCGTCCACGGCAAGGATCCGAAGCCGTCACCGAAGAAGATCACGATTCTGGACAAGGAAAACAGCTGGCCCAATGGCGTGTCAGTCGCTGCGGACATCCTGCCCACATGGGAGATGAAGTGATCCATGATGGACACTTGATTACCCATGTGAGTAATTGCCAGTTGCGTCTGGAAGTGGTACAATTGCCTCATAAAACTTTTATGGGTCCGAAAAGGGCCCAAAGACACTAAAGCGAGGTAATGAAATGTACTACTGTTCCGACTACGCAACTGCCGTCATGCTATGCGTTGTAACGATGCTTTGCTGGGGAAGCTGGGGCAACACCCAGAAGCTCGCTGGCAAGACATGGCGATTCGAGCTGTTCTACTGGGACTATGTCCTCGGGCTTGTCATCTTCGCGCTTCTCGCCGGCTTCACGATGGGCTCCCTTGGCGGTGGCCCGTGGAGCTTTGTCGAGAACCTAAAGACGAGTTCCGCTTCGCAGTGGATATGGCCTTTCCTCGGCGGCATAGTCTTCAACGCCTCGAACATCCTTCTTTCCGCGGCAATTGCGGTGGCGGGGATGTCGGTCGCGTTTCCAGTCGGCGTTGGGCTAGCCCTCGTTGGCGGCACTGTCGCCAACTGGTTTGTCGACGGAAAGGGAAATCCCTGGCTCATTTGGACTGGACTTGCGATCATCGTCGCGTCCATAGTCTGCAACGCGCTCGCGTTCAAGGCGAAGCAAAACGCCGCCGGCAGTGCGTCCGACTCGTCGAGCGTCAAGAAGGGGCTTCTTCTCGCCGTCTGCGCGGGCCTTCTCATGAGCTGGTTCTCGCCGTTCGTGAACCGCGTCGTCGACATGGGTTTCGCCAATCCTGCGCCGGCAGGCGGCAAGATGACGCCGTATGCCGCGTTCTTCGTGTTCACGCTGGGTGTCCTCGCTTCCAACTTCGTCTTCAACACAATCATGATGAAAAAGCCGGTCTCGGGCGATCCGGTGAAGGGCTCGGCGTGGTTCAAGGGCGGGATGCTCGTCCATCTCGTCGGAATTCTTGGCGGGTGCATCTGGGCGACTGGCACGCTACTCTCGTTCGTCACGGCCGGTACCGCTGGCGCTGCGATCTCGTACGCGCTCGGCCAGGGCGCGACGCTCGTCTCGGCGCTCTGGGGGATTCTCGTCTGGAAGGAGTTCGCGGGCGCGCCAAAGAAGTCGTCCATAATGAATTTCGCTATGATCGTCCTCTTTGTCATCGGCCTTGCGCTTCTCGTCAAGGCCGGTTCGTGAGGAATTGCAAAAGGAGGGTTTGAAGATGAAGGAAATCGTCGTTCTCGGCAGTACAAATACCGACATGGTGATTACCGCGGACCATCTCCCTGTTCCGGGCGAGACTATCTGCGACGGCAGCTTCAAGATGCACCCCGGCGGGAAGGGCGCGAACCAGGCCGTTGCCGTGGCGCGGCTTTCAGGCACTCCCGAAACTTGCGAGTTCATTGCTAAAGTCGGTGACGACGTTTTCGGCAACGAGACGGCTGACAGGCTTCGGCGCGATGGAATCGTTCCCAAACTCGTCATCGATCGTGAAAACGCCTCTGGAACTGCTCTTATCCTCGTCGACAAAAAGGGTCAGAACGTAATTTCCGTCGCGCTTGGCGCGAACGGTACGCTTTCTGTCGATGACATTTCCCCCTTTATGGACGACATCACGCAGGCCAAGGTTCTTCTCATGCAGCTTGAGACGCCGATTCCAACCGTTGCGGCTGCTGCGGCGTGCGCGCACGCGTCGGGCACAGTTGTCGTGCTCAATCCTGCTCCTGCGGCAAAGCTTTCCAAAGAACTTCTTTCGCATGTAGACTGGATTACGCCCAACGAGACGGAAGCCGAGATCCTGACAGGCGTCAAGGTAACGGATGTCGCGTCCGCAAAAGCCGCCGCAGAGGCGCTCAAGGCGCTTGGTGTCGGTCATGTCGTCATCACGATGGGTTCCAAAGGCTGCTATTGCGCAGACACGGGGAAGCTCTACCCGTGCCGCCCAGTCAAGGCCGTAGACTGCGTAGCGGCCGGCGATACTTTCAATGGTGCATTCGCCGTTGCACTTGCCGAGGGCTGGTCGGTGGAAGATGCAATTGACTTTGGACAAAAGGCCGCAGCCATTTCCGTGACGCGCGTTGGCGCGCAGCCGTCTGTTCCTTTTAGACGAGAAATCTGCTGAATGAAGCGCGTTAGACGCGTAATATCAGAATTACCCATGTGAGTAGTTGCTTGACGGGCGGGTATTTGCGAAAATATCCGCGTCATGAAAACCAAAACTCTCATAGCAACAGCCGCGCTTGTCGCGAGCATTTCATTCACCGCCGGTGCCGCGCAAACCACGGTTAGTGACTTTGCCGGACTCTCCGACGCAATCTCCGCCGCTTTAGACGGCGACAAGATCATCCTCGATGCGGGCACGTATGAGGTTACGACTAAAATCACGATTACCAATTCTGTGACGATAACTGGTGCAGGCAAGGGCGTGACGATCCTCGACGGCGGCGCGACGGCAGAACCAGCCCGTTCCACCGCAGTCTTCTACGTCAAAGCGGCGGGCGTCAAGATTTCCGGCTTGACGATCCAGAACGCCTCTGACCTCAACGACAACGCCACGGTGTACGTCTCGTCCAGCAACAACGGCATGTCCGGGTTCGAGATCAGCGACTGCGAGTTCGTCAACTGCCACGGCAAGATATCGGGCGGCATGGCGACGTCCAGCGGTGCGTCCGTCGGCAGCGCTGGCATTGCCGACCGCGCAGCATATCCGATCATCACCGGCTGCAACTTCACGGGCTGCGGTTCGCATGGCGACAACTCTGTCTCGCAGGGCGGCGCGGTTTGCGGAAGTTTCTGGGTGGAGAACTCGACGTTTGACGCCTGTACGCGCCAGGCCTGGAGCGTCGTGATGCTGCACAGCTCGTCGGTCGTTTCAAACTGCGTGTTTTCGAACATGGGAGTGGCGGTGCTGCCTACTTCCACCGGCATCATCTGCATGTCGCAGTCCGGCGGCAGGGCCCACTTGCTCGTCGAGGACTGCGTGTTTGCCGGCATTGGCGAGGGCCCGCTTGTAGGAGAGGCCTACTCCGTCATCGACCGCTGCATCGTCTCCAACTGCTATGCGGCGGCGAAGGCGAAGTATGACACACTCATGGAGACTGACGCCATCAGTGCCGTGAACGGAATCTCGACGCGTCCCTGGGTCAATGATCAGTCAACCCCAGAGTGCCGTAACACACTCTTTGTTGACAACAAACTTCCCATACAGCTGTTCGGCTCGGACTCCTACGTGAACTGCACGTTCGTGAATAACGTCGGCGGCGTGTTCTGCAAGGGAGACTCAATGACTGCTTCGCTCGAGAACTGTGTGTTCTGGGGCAACACAGAATGGACATGCGAGGGTGCCAAGATAACCGAAGGCGGCTACGGCATCACGTACCATGCCAGCGGGCTCCCTGCTGGAGTTAAGATCGCGAACTGCGTATTCGAAGGTGTATCGGAGAATCCGGACCTCATGATAGTTGCCAACGTCGACGCTACGGGAGTTTCCTCGAATCTCTCCTGCCGTGCCGACGTCGAGGGTATCAAGTTCAATGATTATGCCAATGGAGACTTTAGGCCTGCTACGAACTCCGTCCTCGTCACAAACGGCGTGGTGCTTGCCTGGATGAGCGGCGCGGCTGACCTTGCCGGCCGTCCGCGTCTCAGCCAGAACCTTGTCGACATCGGCTGCTACCAGTCAGACCCCGACGCCGAAGGGCCTGTCGACCCGACCGACCCGCTTCCCCCTGGATACAAGCCCTCGATCAGCGGGTTCGACAACGGGAGCGACGGAATCAAGATTACAATCGACAATGCCATTGTTGGCCACACCTACGGCTACAAGAAGTCGACGACGCTCGAAGGGCTCAAGAACGCGCAGCCAATACCGATGGAGAACCCTGCGGCGACTGCGGGCGAGCTTCTCTTTACGATTGCGCGCGATCCAAACGAGCCGACCTGCTTCTACCAGATCGTCGTGGAATATTAAGGGTTGCAACTTTACGAAACTACGGGCGCGGAAGAAAACCGCGCCCGTTTCGTTTTATTACCCATGTGAGTAATTGCCCACAAGGGCACGACTTGCTATAATTGCGCCATGAAAATGATTACCACCATCAGCGTCGCTTTGGCAACGGTTTCTTCGCTTTCCGCCTTTGGACGGACGATGAACGCATATTTCGACGACTTCTCCGAGATACAGATGTTCGCCGAGCACTGGAAAGTCGAGGACCCGAATGTGATCCGCAGCGACGGGAAACAGGTCCTTTTCAACGGCAAGTCGAAGATGACGCTCCGCAAGGCGCAGCCGAAGGAAGCGTCTGTCGAGGGCAAGGTCGAGCTCAAGAGCGGCAAGGCCGAGTTCAAGAACGAGAACGGCACGATCGTCTTCTACGTCGATGGCGAGGGTACGATGGACGATGTTAGGGTGACTGTTCCCGTTGACGACAACGCGTCTCCCAACCTCATCATCAACTCGGGCTTCGAGTACTCGAGCGACGGCGTGCCGCCTTACTTCTGCAACCGCGCCGGCTTCAACTGGTCCGAGGGCACGGCGGAGATGTACGAGAAGGACTTCCTCACGGCTTTCGTCTGCGACCCGTCCGAGAAGCATTCTGGCAAGCAGTCGCTTCGCCTCCATCTCTGCCCGGCTACGCAGCACCTTGGCTTCTATCCGCACGACACGCCGACGGACAAGGGTCTTAAGGGCGTCTTCACGGCGTGGATGAAAACTTCGGTTCCAGGCACAAAGGTGCGCATGAAAGTCGGCGGCGCCGCGCCAAAGGTGTTCGAGCTGACAAAGGAATGGACTCGCTACGAGGTCGCGTCGTCCGATCTTCCCGGCCGCGGGCTCTTCAGCCCCGTCTCGATTGAATTCCCCGAGCCAAGCCGCCAGAATTCCTACGTCTGGATCGACGATCTCCAGTTCGAGTTCACAGGCGACGACCTCAAGGCGACCGAGTACCGTCCAAGCGACATGGACATTCCGCGTTTCATCGACAAAAAGAAGCGCTCCCGTCCGGAGCCGACCGTCCTCAAGAAGCTCCCCGCCGGCGTCAAGCCCACGATCGAACTTGAAAAGTGGATTGGCCACGCTACTGAATCGACGCCTTTCCTTGACCACCTCAAGAAGCCCTACCGCGAGACGCGCGCTTGGCTCGCGTGCGACGACGAAAACCTCTATGTCGCCTATCGCAACTACGGCGAGGACGCGAAGCTCATGAACCACAAGAAGGCGACTTACGAGTCCACTCAGATGTGCACGCGCGACTCGGTCGAAATCGGCTTCCAGCCTACCAAGGACCCGAAGCACTACCATTTCTTCGCCGCTGCCAACGGCGACCGTGCGGACTACTACAACGAGGACGGCCACTGGAACGGAACGTGGACGTGCAAGGCGCGCGACGTCGGCGAGGCGGTGGAGTACCTCGTCACGTTTCCGCTCGAAGAAATTGCGCGGAAGGGCTTCTCTGGGCGCTGGTACGTGAACCTCGAGCGCAACGACCGCCATGACGAGCACCAGGCCTGCATTTCGACGATCCTCTCCGAGAGCGCTCGCTTCCGCGACACCGACGCCTGGGGCGAGCTCGTCTTCCCCGCAGATGTTGCCGCCAAGTTCGCAAAGGTCGCCGCGGCAAATGCGCCGCGCCGCCAGCCCAAGGTGCTGGGACGTCTCGACTACTACATGAACGAGCCCGAGGCGCGCTTCCGCGTCTGGAACGAGGAGGGCAAGGTAAAGGAAGTCGCCGTCGACATTTCCGCGCTCCCCTACGGCAGTAGCGACGTCGCCGTCGAGGCCTTTGGCCGCAAGTTCCCCGCGACCGTCGTCAAGCGTCCCTACAAGAAGAACGCTACACAGGTCAACTACTGGACACGCTCGCTCATCCACAACGGCGAGAAGGTGCTGATGGTGTCGAACTGCCTCGTCATCCGCGAGTACCCCAAGAACAAGAAGACCGGTCGGTTCCTCCCGATCGACCTGATGCACGATCGCGGCTTCCGCTACGGGCACATCTGCTCCTTCAGCGACAGGAACGTCGTGACGATGGCGTTTGAAGCGATAAAGCAGGGCGGGGAGCTTGGCATGGACTTCATGAACTGGACCGACGACAAGGACGGCAAGACAATCAGCCGCGCCGAGACGCAGAAGCTCATGGATGCGTGCGAGAACATCGTTTCGCAGGTCGTGACAGATGAACCGGACCTCTATCGCCCGAGCGACGAGACACGCGACTTCCTCAGAGAGAACAAGAAGCGCTATCCCTACACTCCTGTCCAGATGAACAACTCGCTAATGGGGATCGCGAGCCGATACGCCGACCTCGAGACGGACATCCTCATGCTCGACGACTACCTGACGAACAACGAGGGCCGCACGGTCGAGGGCGTGATCAAGCAGGTCGACGTGATGCTCGAGATCGACGACCGCAAGCCCGCGTGGTACTTCCTCGTCGGGGAGAATGCGATGCACCACCGCACGCCGACGTATGCCGAGCAGATCGCGCAGTGCTGGGGCTGCCTCTGCACCGGCGGCTCGGGCGTGACCTGGTTCGTAAACATGCCGACCTCCAAGCCAACATGGGACGCGATGATCGACTTCAACCGCGAGGCGCAGTCCATCAAGGACGAGCTTCTTTCCGAGGAGCTCTGCGGCAAGGCGATTTGCTCCGAGCCGTGGGAGAAGGTCCGCTTCGTCACGCGCAAGGTCGGCGACGTCTGGTATGTGTTCTCGTGCAACATAGACGCTGACCCGGTCAAGGACGTCACATTCACGATGCCCGAGGACGCGCCGAAGGACGCGAAGGTCGAGGTGCTCTTCGAAAACCGCTCCATTGCGCTCAAGGACGGCGTCTTCAGCGATTCCTATCCTGCGCATTTCCGTCATGTCTATAAAATCACGAGGTAATATGAGTGCCATGACTGACATAAAGCTTTCGGGACGCCTCGCGTCCCTCGACGCCGTTCGCGGCTTCGACATGTTCTTCATCATGGGCGGAGAAGGGCTCGTAGTGGCGCTTGCGACGCTGTTTGGCGTGCAGGGCTTCCACGAGACATTCGGCCATGTTCCGTGGGACGGGCTCCACTTCATGGATACGATCTTCCCGACGTTCCTCTTCCTCGCGGGCGTTACGTTTCCGTTCTCCGCGGCGAAGAGCCGAGAGAGGGGGGCGAGCGACCTCCGCATCGCTCTCAAGGCACTGAGGCGCTGCGTGCTTCTGATTCTCCTCGGACTCATACACGATGGTCCGCTTCTCCGGTTTGACTTCGAGCATCTTAGAGTTTGGAGCGTCCTCGGACGCATCGGCATTGCGTGGTTTGCGGCGGCATTGCTCTATCTCGGCTTCAGGACGAAGGCTCGCATCGGCATCGCGGCCGCGCTGCTCGTCGGTGTAGTCATCTTTACGCGCTTCATGATTGCGCCAGATGCGCCGGTCGGTGCGAGTCCGTTCTCTCCCGAGGGCAACTTCGGCTGCTGGCTCGACCGCACGCTGACCGGCGGCCATACATACCAGCCGCACTTCGATCCCGAGGGTTTCGCCGGAATTCTTCCCGCCATAGTCACGGCCATGCTCGGCATGTTCACCGGCGAACTCGTGCGCCGCGCGGACGTTTCGCCGCGCCGCAAATGCCTCGAGCTTACGGGGCTTGGCGTCGGGCTTCTCGTGCTTGGGCTCGCGATCTCGCCCATTTCGCCTATCAACAAGGCGCTTTGGTCGCCGAGCTTCGTGCTTGTCGTAGGCGCGTATTCGGCGCTTCTCTTCCTCGCGTTCTACGCGGTGATCGACGTCTGGGGATACACGAAGTGGTCGTTCCCGCTCAAGGTGATCGGCATGAACTCAATAGCGATATACATGGCGCAGTCCATAATCGGCGCGGGCCATGCTAACGACTTCCTCTTCAGCTGGGCCTGGCGTCACCTTCCCGAGAGCTGCGCGAACCTAAAGGTCGTCATGATGAACCTTGGCTATGTCACGGTCTGCTGGCTCTTCCTCTACTTCCTCTACCGGAAGAACACATTCCTCAAGGTGTGACGCGGCGAATCTGCCGCGGCGTCACACCTTGACCATGCTGCGGTTGACTGCAAGTGCCGCTGCTTCGGAACGCGAGGCGACGCCGAGCTTTGCGAAGATGGTCTTGAGGTGCGCCTTGATGCAGTCGCGTCCGACGTGCATCACTTCGGCGATTTCGCGGTTGTTCAGTCCCTTGGCGACATAGGAGAGAATCTCGAACTGCCGTTCGGAGAGGTCGACGGAATCTGCGTCTGCCTCAAGCGTGTTGCTGATCTCCGAGCAGATGATCGACTCCCCGGCGGCCGTCTTGCGGATCGCCGCGATGAGGTCGCGCTGAGATGTCGCCTTGACGAGCGCACTGCTCGCGCCGGCGTCGAGGGCTCTTTTTACGTCGATGGAACCGCCGAACGTCGTGAGGATTATCACCTTCGTATCGGGGTTCGTCGCCATGATCTCGGCCGTCGCCTTGGCGCCGTCGAGCTTTGGCATCATGAGGTCCATGACAACGACGTCCGGTTTCTTTTCGGCGGCGAGCCGGACGGCGTCAAGGCCGTTTTCCGCCTCGGCGACGACGGTCATGTCCTTTTCCAGCGAGATGATTGCGGAGATTCCCATTCGCACGACGAGATGGTCGTCTGCGAGGAGCACCTTGATCTTCTTGTCCTGTTTTTTCATTTTGTCTCCGACGACGTTGTGTGCAAGACGACTGTGAACTTGGCGCCGCAGCCGGGCTCGCTGTCGCAGCGTATCGTGCCGTTGAAGGCGTTGAGGCGCTCGCGAACTCCCTGGAGCCCGAAGTGCCCCTGGGCGGGCCCTGGCGCGGCCGAAGTGTCGAACCCGCAGCCGTCGTCGAGCACCGAAAAGGAAATGGTGTCGTCGTGGAACTCGCCTGCGACCTTGATGTTCTTCGCGTGTCCGTGCTTGACGGCGTTAGTGCCAAGCTCGCGCACGATCCGCAGGACGGCGTGGGCGGTTCCTTCCGAAAGCTTCTCGCGCGGCACGTTGAAGCGGACGGCAAGCTTCGCCGACCCTATGTGCGGCGTGAGCGTTCGCTGTACCGCCTCTGTCATGTCCTTTTCCTCGAAGGTGCGGCTTCGGAGGTCCCAAAGGCATCCGTTTAGCTCCTGTCGGCAGGACGCGAGCATGTTGCGCGCCGTTGAAAGGAAGGTCTTCGCGCCGTCGCCGTCAGTTCCCGAGGCGGCGTCGATCTGGAGCGCAACTCCAGTCAGCGTCTGGGAGATTGAGTCGTGCAGCTCGACCGCGAGCCGCGTCCGCTCCTCGACCTTGAGCTCTGCGCGTGCGCTATGGATCTGCTCTCGCGCAAGTTCGCGCCCGCGCCGCGTCGAGACGACCTTTAGCGCGGCGGACCATATTGCGAAACCGATGGCGATTACGATGGCGAGCGCAAGCATGAGGGCGAGACGTGCGATTGTCCAGAAGGGCGCGTGGTGGATGATCTGCAAGTCGTCGGCGGTGCGAGGGATGATCGAGAAGCCGAGGAAGCGCGGGAAGATCGTGTTGCGGCTCGTGTCGAAGTCGGCGAGGCAGAGCCCGGCCGCCGAAATCACCGCCCCGGGTTTCGGGATGTTGATTGTGTCTGGCGCGAATCCTGACATGTCTACGAATATCGATTCGCCGTCGCAGTTGAGGCGGAATCCCTCTGGCCCGCGAGTCTCTCGTCTGTCGGACTCGACGCGCCCGATGAGGCGTATTGTCTTGCCGCAAATCGAGGTGTCGACATAACGGTGAGAACTGCTACTTGCGCGGCCGTATGCGTCGGACTTGAAGAGGTTGCGCGCCGCGATGTCGGTCGCCGGTTCCGGTGGCGTCGTCTTTGCCGGTTCGGAGCGCCATAACGCCTCGATCATCAGCGGGATGAACTGGTTTTGCTCGGCGAAGCCACTGACGGTCACAAGCCCGCCGAGGGGCGGCATGTCGTCGGAGACAACTGGCCGGACGCGAATAAGCCCGTCCGCATGGCGAATGAAAAAACTGTCGCCAGTAATCGCAATGACCGTGCCGGTCGCCGTCTGGCGGTGTGGGTACGATGCGTCCGTCAGGGGTTGCGCGGAGAAGGGGTCTTCTGGCGCGGGCGTTATGACTTTTATGCTGTCTCCCTCCGCAACGCTGTCGAAGAGCATCTGGTAGCCGAGAAACTTGCGCCAGAGGGAGAAGCGCTGAACTGTGCCGGTGAGTTCTACTTCCGCGTCAAGAAGCGGCCTGAGCTCGTCAAGCGTGTGTATCTTGTTGTCGGTCGACGCACAGACCGAGCCGTCGGGCGTCTTGAGTAGGATCCAGTTGAAGCCGTCGTCGAGGTCGTCGCGCACGGCTGCCGAGACAACGCCGCGGATCGAGACCCTTTGGCCTACATAGTCGCCCGACGCGACATCTTTCGCGTTGACGAGCGTTGCGGCCAAAAGGGCCATTGGTATGCCGAATGTCATGCAAATATTATGCAGAATCCGCCGGAATTTGTCAATACTGCGAATACCCAGTCGGGTAATGGACTATCATTCATTTATGTTATAAAATTGCATCATCAAAAATTCACCAAGGATTGTACTCATGAACGCTAAGAACTTTTTGATGGTTTCCACGGTCCTGCTGGGCGCTTCATTGCTCGCGGCAGACGACGCCAAATCGCGCGTGGACGCGTTCCTTTCCAAGGAGTTTGCCGATGGTGCGCTAAAGTGCATGAGCTGCGCGTACGAGCAGCACGGGGAGACGCGCTATCGTTTCGTCGCCGAAAAAGACTGGAAGGGCTTCGACGAAAACACTCCAGTGCACGTCGCCTCGATAACAAAGGTCTTCACGGCGGTGCTCTTGATGCAGCTCTCCGAGGAAGGCAAGATATCCCTCAACGACTATGTGAAGAAATACATCCCCGAGTTCAAGGGCGAGTACGTGCCGATCATCAACCTGATGACACACACATCGGGCTGGCGCAACAAGACCGGCCATGTCGCGAAGTGCGTTGACGCGAGACGCCATCAGGAGTTCTACGACACGATGTACCAGGACTTCGAGGTGAACGAGAAGTTCCGCTACATGTCGCAGGGCTACGACATCCTCGCTGAGATCTGCGAGAAGGTGACGGGTGTTGCGGATGTCGCTGACCTCGCGCGCGACCGCATCTTCCGCCCGCTTGGCATGGACCATTCCGCTTTTGCCGCGCACCAGGGGCAGTCGGGGCTTCACATCACGGCTCCAGACCTCGTGAAGTTCGGCCGCCATCTTCTCGACATCCGCCGCACCCGCAAGAACGGCATCCTCACGCCGCAGGGCGTAGATACGCTCTTCCGCCGTTGCCTCAAGCCGGAGTTCAACCGCACGCCAGCCTTCTTCGCCAAGTCGGGTTACATCGGCTTCGGCCAGTATTTCGCCGACGTCAATACCATGGATGCCGTCGGCCATGCGGGCGCCACGGGATGCTTCTTGCTCATAGACCCGGGGCTTGACGCGGTCGAGGTCGTTCTGACGAACCGACTGAACGAAAACGACACGCACTTCAGTTCCTGCGACGCGAACTTCTCGCGCATCTTTTCGATCATGACGACCCACTTCGGCGACGAGCCGATCTGCAACCGTGACGAGATGAAGGCCGGCTCCTTCGGGCTTCAGATCGACCGCATGAAGGCGGCCGTCGAATCTGAGCGCGTCGCCTCCAAGCAGGCCCGAGAGCTGGGGCTTTGATGTGTTCGGGGAAGACCACTTGCACAGTAACAACAATAGAAGGAGAGCTTCCATGAAATCATATGTCCTTTCGACCGTAACTGCGCTACTAGTCGGCTCCGCTTGCGCCTCCGACACGACGGTGTCGACGTATCCGGCGCTCGCGTCGGCTCTCAGCTCCGCAAGCAACGGCGATACCATCACGCTTATGAGCGGCACTTACACTGCAAACGAGACTATCAATGTCTCCGCGGAAAATGTGACACTCGTTTCCGCAGGCGGAAAGGCCGACACGATAATCGACGGCGAATCACAGTGGCGCATCCTCAATGTAAGCGGGAAGGGCTTCAAGGTCGAGGGGATCACGTTTAAGAATGCGTATTATGCGGGCAATGGCGGTGCCATCAGCTACAGCTCCTCAAGTGTCTCGCAGACGACTATGATCAGGAACTGCGACTTCATAGACTGCACGGCGAAGTACGGCGGGGCAATCTATGCCGGGCAGAACAGCTATTCTTCCTTCGAGCCGCGCGAAAACTACGGCATCGTCAGCGGCTGCACGTTCCTCAGGTGCGGGGTCGCCACGGTCGGAAACGAAGGCGGCGGCGGTGCGATCTTCGGCGCGCTCTGGGTTGAGGATTCGGTCTTCGACGCGTGCTTCTGCTCGGATTTGACAAAGAACCAGTACCATGCCGCGATTGACGTCACGAGCTATGCTACGGTGACGAACTGCATTTTCCGCAACCACACGCAGACGAAGCGCGGTCTTGTCGGGTCAAAGGAACAGCGGGAGCAGCAGGGGTGCTCGCGTTTGGTGGACTGCCTTATTGCGAACAATGTCGGCCACGATCAGGACGATGTCCTGTTCCACAGGAAAGTCATCCTCGACCGTTGCGTCATCTCCAACAACGAGACGACCGTTACTTCGACGCTTGCAAGCATCTATCGCCTTGACGCTACGGGCGATAAGAGCTTCAGCAGAATCACCAGCTGTCTTTTCATCGACAACAAGTATCCGTTCAGGATGGACGCGATGCCTCCGATTGTGAATTGCACGTTCGTCCGCAATGTCGGCGGCCTTGTCTGCGACAACGCGCAGTCATTGAACTTTGCCATCACCAACTGCGTGTTCTGGGGCAATGTCGAAAAGACAGAATGGCCCTTTGGCAATAAGTTCAAGGGCGTGCCAGGCATCTACTGGCATCCCACCACCCCGCTCCAGGATCTTATCAAGATCGGCACCACTGTCGTAGAAGGCGGCACTGACAACGCAGATGTCGCGGCGGTCCTCGCGGCTGACGCGACGGGCGAATCTTCGCGCCTCACGGCGCTCACGGCGCAGAAGGGCCCTGGGTTCAAGGATGCCGCGAACGGGGACTGGACGCTCAAGCGCTCGTCTGTTCTGGGCGATGCAGGTGTCAAGGCCGATTGGATGAATTCGGCCAGCGATCTCGCCGGCCACAAGCGCTGCCTGAAAAGGGGGCTTGTAAGTGAGGACGCGCTGCCGGACATTGGCTGCTACGAGTTCTACACGATTGCGGGTTTCAAGATCAGTCTTCGCTGATCGTCGGAAAGGAGCGTTGCCATGAAAATGTCTTTCTCACTTGCCTTTACTGC
>OCTX012229050.1_pt1 | contig 14858 bp, 13 predicted proteins | sample 1539691 | NCBI WGS metagenome assembly OCTX01 (sample SAMN02144231, study PRJEB22623) | gut metagenome | biome: sheep rumen | host: Ovis aries | place: New Zealand | reverse complement strand
TGACTGTTTGAGGAGCCGTATGCGTTAATAGCGCACGTACGGTTCTGTAGAGGGGCGGCGGCAGCGATGCCAGCCGTCTACTCGACCTAACTGTCTGGTTTTTAGCAGACGAGCGGCCGCACCTGTCCGCTGGGGCAGTCTGCTGACAAATCGCATGATATGCATCGATTTGTTTTGGAAACAACACGATGTTGCCGAAACACGATGTTATTTCTGGAACAGGATGGCGGCTGTGCATGCAGGGAAAGAATCTCGCACACACGGTGAGAAATCTTTTTATTTGGTTTTTACTTTTTTCTGTTTATTTTTTCTCCTTCTATGCTACAATGGCATCTGTTCAGAAAAGGCGGATCTGGTATGGCAGCGGTCTGGCGGCCTGTACGGGATGATCTGTATGGCGGTTTTCGGCTGATCGCGCAGCAGCTCCGTGCCTGTTCGGAACAGGAAAAAAAGAATTGGAATTAGGATAAGGAGAGATGACTACATGGAGAACGACAATAAGAGATTGGTAAAGATCCTGTCTGTCTCAACAGCTATTCTGGCAGTGGTTGCGATCATACTGGCCGTATGCTTACTGATGAATCGCACGAAGAACAGCTCCGCACCTGCAGGTGAGCAGCAGACGGCTGCAGCAAGTGTACAGGAAACCGCGGCAGAGGAAGAGAGTGCCCCGGCAGAAGAGCAGACTGCCGCATCAGCGGTGGAAGAGACCGCGACGAGCGCAGAGAAAGCTGCGTCCGAAGATCTGACCACCGTGGCAGAACAGCCGGAGATCACGCCCCTTACACAGTACTGGAGCCAGGATTCCGCAGCTGCCGAGAGCCTGCGGGAGTACGTTTCCAGAGTAACCGATCCGGAAAACACCGAGGACTTCATCCCGGAAAAAGACAGGATCGCTGTTTTTGACATGGACGGCACCCTGACCTGCGAGACCTATTACACCTACTACGACACGATGATGTTCATCGAATATTGCCTGAACGATCATCCCGAGCGCGTTTCCGACGAGCTGAAAGAGGTTGCCGCATCCATTCGTCCCGGCTATGTCGCCGATGAGACCCTGGCCAGAAACTTTGCCAAAGCTTACGCCGGCATGACGATGGAAGAGTTCTATCAGTACGCCGTCGAATTCGGTCAGAAAAAGACCGACAGCTTCGAAAACATGCGCTACATCGACAACATGTATCTTCCGATGGCAGAGCTGGTAAAATATCTGTACGATAACCAGTTCACCATCTACGTCATCAGCGGAACCGAGAGAACAACGACCCGCGCGATCGTAGCCAACTCCCCGATCAAAGACTACGTCACTCCGAACCACGTGATCGGAACCGACTTCGAGGTAAAGCAGAAGGGTCAGGAAACTGTATCCTCCAACATGGACTTCAAGTATGAAGATGGCGATGAGCTGGTGCTGACCGGCGGATTTATCCAGAAAAACCTCAATGCCAACAAATCCATCTACATTGAGAGAGAAATCGGACAGCGTCCGGTACTCGCCTTCGGAAACAGCGGCAGCGACACCAGCATGATGAACTACACCATCGACAGCCGCAATCCTTATCCGGCGCAGGCGTACATGGTCATCGCCGATGATGACGTCCGCGAATGGGGCAAGGCGAACTGGGAAGAAAAATCCGCAGAAAACATTGAAAAAGGCTACGTACCGATCTCCATGAAAAATGACTTCGCACAGATCTACGAAGAAGGGATCACAAAAGCCGACGAGCAGTATCATGAAACAGAAGCTGTAGAAGAAGAGGAAGCAGCTTAACCAGACAATTGGGACGGTTTATCTGTCTGATTTTTTGCCAATCAGACAGAAAGAACCGTCCCTTTTTGCTGCCCATCCTTTACCGGTCCTATCTGTCTGCCTGGTTTCAGCCATACAGAAAGAACCATCCCCTTTGACTCCCTGCCTCTTCATTTAAGTTCCCGATAGAACTTTCTGGCGTGATTGATAAACTGTCGGATCTGGCCACTGCAATCTGTCCGCCATATCATCAGCAGCCCGCTCTCTGTACCCCGGATTTCACGAAAAACGAAGGAATGTCTCCGGAAATCATGATAGTACTTGTCGGTAATCAGCAGGTTGTCCTTTGTCACCTGCAGATAAGCGCCGGCTCCTCCTATCATCCCTCTGTCTATTCTGGGCGTAAATCCGTGCCTTCTGCATAATCCGGTGAGCCAGTGCAGATACCAGTAGTCCTCTGGTGCTTCTGAAATTACAAAGGGGGTATCTTTCAGTTCTTCCATCGTGAGGATCTCTTTCTGTGCCAGCGGACTGTTCTCTGCCAGACATGCAAAAAGAGGTGAGGGCAGCGCCAGGAAGCAGGACAGATCCTGGTGCTGCTGTACAGCCTTTTCCATGAATAAAGGTGCAAATCCAATATCGATCTGTCCCGAAGAGATCTCATTGAGCATATCAAAGCTTTTCTGGAGACGGATCCGGAAGGCAGGCTCCGCATCCTCTGATTCGAAGGAGTACATTAACGGCAGAAAATACCGGTCGATATTCGTGGCATCACAAAGCCCGAACAGGATCGGCTGCTCCTGTCCTCCTTCTTTTTTCCGTGCGCGTTCCGCTGCCTCCACGAAATCTCCGGCGATTCTTTTCAGATCGGTATACAGGTTTTTCCCGGCCTCCGTCAGAAAAACTCTGTTCTGGTCTCTTGTGAAAAGCTTCACTCCCAGTGAAGCCTCCAGCGCGCCGATCCGCTTGCTGACCATACCCGGAGTGACGTGCATCGACGCGGCTGCCCGGCTGAAATTCTGGTTTTCGGCGCATCGAAGGAACAATTCGATCTGCATCATTTCAATGTGCAGCCATTCATAAGGTATCATATCCGGCCTCCGTTTCCTGTTCCTTTGAAAAAAACAGTCCCGGCTGTATTGTAACACAGACAGACTCCCGCTGTCTGCTTCTATGTTTCCATTTTGGAAACACATGTCTTTCCCGATTGCCGGATATGACTCCCTTTGCTCCTATGCTAGACTTTTCTTAAGATAATATTGGCAATATATGAAATTTACATTGTATAAAGGAGGGCAACATGACAGAAAGAGAAAATGCGCTTCACGTGATCTGGCACGATGGAAAAGCTGAATGGATTCCTGCTGGCTGTGACTGTTTGGAAATGATCATGCCTACTGATGTCGTTCGTGAAAGGCCGCCCTATGCTCTGGGAATAGGAGGCAGCGGATATGACTACTGGGGCTGCTGGTGGGAGCTGGAGCCCAAGATCATGGGAGCCAGTCCTCTCCCCGGGAAACATCCCTGCAAAGATATTACAAAATGGAGAGAACAGGTAACATTCCCGGATATCGATGCCATTGACTGGTCAGGTGCGGAAAAAGCCACTGCAAGGCTTGACCGGGAAAACCGTCTTTCTATGTTTTTCTGGGAGAGCGGTCCGTGGGAAAGGCTCCATGCCCTGGTAGGATTTCAGGAAGCACTGGAATACATGTATGAAGAGCCGGAAGCTTTCAAAGAGCTGATGCAGGCAATAACGGATTTCCGGATCAAAATGGTTCCGCTGATCAAAGAACATTATAATCCGGATATCATCATCAACCTGGATGACTTCGGCCACCAGCGCGGTCAGTTCATGTCAAATGCGATGTTCCGCGAGTTTATAATGCCTTACGATCGTCAGGTCGGAGATGCCATAAAAGCCAATGGAATGATATACTGCCATCACAGCTGCGGTAAAATTGACGGACTGATGGAAGAGATCTGCGAGATGGGACCCCAGATGATCCTGGGGCTGTTCTATCCCTATAACGATCAGGAAAAAATCGTCAAGGAGTTTGGGGATAAACTGGTCTTTGTAGGCGCCGTAAACTGCCAGCTCGTAGAAAACCCGGACGTTACTGAAGAAGAGCTCAGGGAAGAGACAAGACGAGCGACAGCGGTATTTGCTCCTGCAAACTGTATGATTTTTGATCCGGGCACCTTTAATCCGGTCAAGGCAGGACCAATGTATGATGAATTCAAAAAGATTCGCGATCAGTACAGGCCAAATGCCGTTCAGTAAATAAAGAAGTCAATGGGAACGGTTCCAATGGCGTTTAGTTAAGGATTTTTACCGATAATCACGCCAAATAATTAACAAATAAGTGGATTGGCCTTCGGAAACGATGGCCAATCTTTTTTTGAAAAACTAAAAAAACTCACAAAAAAGGTTGACAAGCATGAAAAAAAGTGCGGCCTTCATAAGTGAAGACCACTTCTACATCTGACACAGGATTTATGCCTGTTTTTCTTAACATAACGACATTGGGACGGTTCTATCTGTCTTGTTGTGTGCAGCCAGACAAGTAGAACCGCCCCATTTGTCATCCAATTCCCGTGGGAGATATGGATATCCTGCAGCAGCTCGTGATACAATAGGTGCACGACACCAATGCAGTAAAACTAAAAGAGAAAAGGGGATATAAGTATGGATACGAAAAGTTTGATCTGGACGCGGGAGCCTGGCCAATATCACATCTCAGACGATCGTATTTCTATTACGACAGAGCCGGGGACGGATCTCTGGCAGAGGACGTACTACCATTTCCGGAATGACAACGCACCGGTGCTGCAGATGGAGACAGAGGAAAAGTTTTTCTCCTTTGTTGTAAAAACTGATTTTACGGAGAGTCATCACCGCTTTGACCAGTGCGGCATTGTCATGTATCTGGATTCTGAGAATTGGCTGAAGGGTTCTGTTGAGTATGAGACCGAAAAATTCCAGCATCTGGGTTCGGTCGTGACGAACCACGGATATTCAGACTGGGCGACGACGGCCATTCCTGCAGATGTAAAGACCATGTGGTACCGCTTGAGTCGCAGGGAAGACGACTACTGCATTGAGTGCTCGACAGACGGAGTGCATTTCAGCCAGATGCGGGTCTGCCATATGTGGGAAGGCGCCGGAAAGATCCGCTTCGGAATCTATGCCTGCAGCCCGGAGCAGTCCAGTTTTACAGCTGTATTTACGGATTTTGCAGTGACTGAGTGTGCCTGGAAGGCTCACGACGGCCAGCAGCCGGACGAATAAATAGCGACCAGACAAGTAGAACCGTCCCAATTGTCTGCTAAAACAATGCACACGCCAGCTTTCTTTTGTATAATGGTTTTAAGAAGTATTTTTACATGGAAGCAGCAGGCTGGATCCTGTTGAGACTGGGGTTTTTACCGTTCCGTTTTTTCAGACAAAGAAAGGTGATCAAGATGTCGGAAGAGTTTATGAATGTCATTCGATCCCGCTGCTCGACCAGAGCATTTACTCAAGGGATGGTGAGCGAGGAGGATCTGGAGCAGATCATAGAAGCCGGAAGGACGGCGCCAATCGCCGGGGCAGATTACAGGATGTCGCACATGACCGTCCTGCGGGATCCGGAGATCCTGGCAAAGATCCGTGAAGGTTGTATGCTGAAGCGCAAGGATGGGACCGCAGTTGATCCGATGTATGGCGCGCAGACGATCATCTTTTTGTCAGCGACGGGGCCCTCGGAGGATTGCATCGAATATTGCAATGTCGCCTGCGCAATCGAAAACATGGCGCTGACGGCCACTTCTCTGGGGCTGGGAAGTGTTTATCTATGGGGATTCCTCAAAAAACTGAGGAAACAGCCAGACCTCATAGATTTGCTGCAGATCCCGGAGGGCTATACGATTTTATCCGCTCTTGCCGTCGGGTATTCGAAAGATCCCATCCAGCCGCACGAGCCAAAAGGCCGGATCGCAGTAAATTACGTATAATTTCACAGAGTTGGGAAGTTTTCACCAATAACGTACAAAAGCTGACAGAGTTTTTCTTTTCTCTGTCAGCTTTTTCATTACGTTTCTGCGGGGGCAGTTTCGCCCTGCGGCTGGATTGCGTCCATCTTATGGGCTGCCTCGATTTCCTCCATGAACAGGTAGGCCTCGGTACAGCCTGCGCCGAAGTTGGCGGTGAACATCCGGTAGATGGTAAAGAGACCCACATAGCCGGTGGGCATGAAGAGCGTCTCAAGCATGATCGCCCAGGCAGCGGCCGTGCTGGGGGAGGCGATGGAAAGCTCCATGGTCACCAGGATGAGGGCCGCCAGGAAGGAGGTGGTCACGGTCATGCCGGTGAGATGGGCTGCCATAAAGCAGGCGATCACCACGTTGACCGTGAGTTTGAGGCTCAGAATACCTTTGGTCAGGCCAAAACGGAATTCGGTGCCTTCTCCGATCAGTTCAGCATAATCATTCAGGATGTTTACAGCCTTTTGGGAAAACTGTGCGATGATGTTATCCTCAAACCTCGCAGAGCGCAGCGCCTCGATGCTGTCCAGAATGGCGGGGTTTTCCGTATTATCTTTCAGCAGTGTGCCGGTTTTGATGGTCATCATGAGAAGTCTCCCTTATTTGATTCTTCTGCCGCATTTCGGTATACTTATATAAATATAACTTAGCAGATAATCACCAGTTTTTGCAATTCAAGGATACCATTCTGACGCAGTTGCATCTGGCTTTGCATGGCTGTTTGGGTTTGTTTTGCCCGGTGAGCTCTGTCAGGGCAGGAAGGGATTGGGACGGTATGAATAAAAAAGTTTTGATCATCAATACCGGTGGGACGCTGTCTTCGGTTGCGAAGGAGCATGGGCTGACGCCGGGCCTTACGACGGATTCTATGCTGCAGGAACTCCATGTGGTGGCAGGCGAGGCGGAGCTGATCACATTGGAGTTTTCTGCCCTGGACAGCGCCAATATTTTCCCGGAGGACTGGGTTCGGCTTGCGCAGACCATCAGCCGGCAGCGGGATAACTTTGACGGGATGGTTGTGATCCATGGGACAGATACCCTTGCCTATACATCGTCTATGCTGTCTTTTATGCTCCAGAATATCCAGATCCCGGTCGTGATCACCGGCAGTCAGCTGTCGATTTCCAATCCGGTGGCAGATGCGATGGAAAATCTGCGTTGCGCGATCTATATGGCGCAGAGCGGATGCCCGGGCGTTTTTGTCGCTTTCAACCGTAAGGTCATGCTGGGATGCCGGACATCCAAGGTGCGGTCGCTGAGTTTTGACGCTTTTGACAGCATCAACTGCGATAATATAGCCCAGATCAGTTCCATCGGCATGAAGATCAATACCCACCTGCTGCCAAAAAGAAACGGCATCTTCCGCCTGCAGGATCATTATTGTCCCGATATAGCTGTGATCAAGCTGTTTCCAGGCATCCACAGAGAGATCCTCGAAATGTATGCAGACAATGGATACCGGGCATTTTATATCGAAGCCTTCGGCTTGGGCGGCATGCCCTTCCTGGGGCATGACTTCATCAGCGGGATCCGGAAGCTGACTGAGCAGGGATCCACTGTCCTCGTCGGCACCCAATGCCGGTACGAGGGAAGCAGCCTCGAAGTATACGAAACCGGCCGCCGGGCGCTGGAGGCAGGCGCGCTGCAGGCATACGACATGACAGCAGAGGCAGCAGTCACCAAACTAATGTGGGTCCTGGGCCAGACAGACGATCCCCTGGAGATCAGAGAATACTTTCAGCTAAATCTATGCGGAGAAGTCTCCGTACCCGGCGGCAGCGCCCAGATAGGAAAATGAAAAGACAACTGGGACGGTTGTGCGCCAGCTCGGCGCATATGATGCGCATCACGTGTGATATCTGGCATTCGACCCCAATGACTGTTTGAGGAGCCGTATGCGTTAATAGCGCACGTACGGTTCTGTAGAGGGGCGGCGGCAGTAATGCCAGCCGTCTACTCGACCTATCTGTCTGGTCATAGCCATTCTGAAGACGTTTTATGATGCACTATAAGTCAAAAAACATCACTTTTGAAATCTTGGATTGACCGCAGAGAAGAGCAAATCCAAAAGGCCGAGACCGCTGAAGCCAGGTACAGCGCAGAGCTGGACAAGGCACTGGACGAGTATCACGCTCTGGAAGCCCACGCAAAAGCGCTTGACCCGGAGGAACTGAAAACAGCCCGCCTCTCCCTCCGTCCGGAGGAAGAAAAGCGGGCTGTTTCTAAGGTAGAAGATGTCTATGGCAACAGCTACGATTACGCCACGATGCGCGAGGCAAAGGGTCAGGTTGCAGATCTACTGGGAGAAGAGCCCATCGACAGCAAGCCGCGCTCCGTACGACGCGACTTGCAGCAGGCGCAGAAGAAGGTAAAGTTCCTGGAACAGGAGCCGTGGCAGCATTCTTCAAACAAGAAACAAGCAATAGATAAGAGCCGCTAATATCAATTCCAATATTGTCTCATCGACTGTTTTGATTGCTCTTTCGGAAGCGGACCGGCGTGACGCCGGTGTGCCGCAGAAACTGTCTGTCAAAGTTGTTTACATCCGAAAAGCCGACCTCCTGCGCAACCGCGCGAACGGGAAGCTTCGTGTGAAGAAGCATCAGCTTCGCGTTTTCCAGGCGAACGTATTGGAGATATTGCATGGGTGCTACTCCCATATAGCGCTTGAATTCGTGGGAAAGGTAATATTTGCTCAGCGAAACCTTCTCGGAGAGCATATCCAGCGTGATGGGTTCGGCAAAATGTCGATCCATGTACTTGACAAGCCGGGAGATGCTGTCCGGGGTGGAATCTCCGCTGCCGGACTGATACTTGAGCACCAGCAGATGCGCCATGATCTGGCTGATGTCATTGGAGACATGTAGCTGCTTGTACAGCAAAAAGTCCTGCCAGGCACGCAGCATCGCTTCCCAGGTCGTCTGCAGCTTGCCGTTGCGGCTCTCGTGAAAGCAGGGATTCCCGGATTTGTAGAACTCCTGAAAATGGTAGGCGGCCTGGGGACCGTCAAAATGCAGCTCCGCATGAACCCATCGTTCGCCTTTGGTGTAATAATGGTGTTTCTTTCGGCAGTCTATGAAGAAGCCATCTCCGGCTTTCAGCGTGTACTTCTGGCCGCCATACTCCAAAACGCCCTCCCCGGCGTATGTATAAAGGATCTCGTAGGAGGCAAAGTCTTCCCGCAGCGTATAATACCCCGGCCCGCACTCGCACAGAACGAATAACTGCGGCACATAATAGCGCGCCATGTCCTCTGCGCTGACGGGATAGGGGGGCTTCAGCCGTACCCGGCCGTCAAAAGCGAAGCGATAGGGCTTTTGCTGCTCGATCAGCTTATCCAATCGGCCCTGAATATCCGGGGCGTGTGCCGCCGCATGCTTCGATGCTCTCGACAGGCTTTGGTTGGAGATCCAGCTGTCGTTGAATTCTATGAATCGTATGTTTTCAAACACAAGAATCACCGCAATATCGTATGATTTTTCAGCAATCGGCACCGTTGACGACCTCATTATATCAAAATATACTAGGAACTACAATAGGAATTCGGTTCTAAAAAACATAAGCAAGATTGGAGGATCCATGATGGACGCACAAATGCGGCAGATGGTGGACGCCATGAAACAGGAGATGAGTCGGGCGGCAGGCTTCATGCGGCAGGAAAACGCCGGCGCAGCTGTCTCCGGCACGCGGATCGAATTGCCGCTCACCGGGAGAACACTGGACGCGGTATGGTATCAGACGGAAGCTGAAAACGCACCGCTGAAAAGGATATTCTCCGTATAGAGGGGCAGGAGTACGGTCGTCGGCTCAGAGAGCAGGGCGTCGAGGTGGCTGAGGATGATCCCGCGGCAGGGATGCCTCACGGCTATTTTGAATATGGTTTTAGTGACGGAAGCGGCATGTCTGCAGGGTTCCTGCCGGAACCTATGAAGGCCATGATCGAAGACGGCTCCATGCGACGGGCAGCAGAGAAAACCCTCTCCTTCATTCGGGAGAGTTTTTATAGAGAATCTTTATAATAAATGGAGGAAATGATTATGCAACTCGGCAAAGTGAAATTCGGCACCAAACTCAGCATTCTCCTCGGCTTTCTGGGGCAGGCACTTCTGACCGGTCTGGTGGCCGGCTACATCACCTATTTCGGCACCGATATCGTCGGCGTCTCCGCGCTGGCCATGGGCAATATCCTGCTGGTATCGCGCATCTTTGACGGCGTCACGGACATCATGATGGGCGCGGTCATCGACAAGACCAAGAGCCCCCAGGGCAAGGCTCGTCCCTGGATTATCCGTTCCGTCGTCCCCTTTATTCTGTTTACCATTCTGCTCTTCTCCACGCCCGGTACCCTGCCCAATGGCGGAAAGATCGCCTGGATCTTCATCTTCTATAACCTCTATGCCCTGGGCTACACCGCGCTGGGCTGCGCCATGAGCACGCTGAACGTGCGCCTGAGCCGCGACGAGAAGGAAATCAACGGCATTTCCACCATGATCATGTTCGGCACGATCCTGGGCAATGTCCTGATCAACGCTCTGGCCGTCGGCCTGCTGACCGCGCTCAGCAACGGCAGCGAGACCTATACCCGCGGCGCCTTCATGAAGCTGACCATCATCCTCAGCGCTGTCACGCTGGTCGGAACGCTTCTGAGCTATTTCACCACCAAAGAGCTCCCCGATATGGAAACTGTCCAGAAGAAGGAGAACACCAAGGAGAGCATTCTTTCCCTGCTGAAGAACAAGTACTGGGTCATCCAGCTGCTCAACACCGTGATGATCTATCTGGGCCTGAACGCGCGTCTCGCGGCCATGATCTATTACGGACTGTATGTACTGAACAATCCCGGTCTCATCCCCATTCTCGTCATCGCGGACAATGTCCCCTCCCTGCTGTGCATGCCGATCGCCCTGGCTGTCAGCAACAAGATCGGCAAGCGCAAGGCGGCGCTGGGCGGCCTGTGCCTGACGATGGTAGGCTTCGCCCTCATGTTCCTGAATATCCACAATCTCCCGCTGTTCGTGGCCGGCCTTGTGATCAAGGGCATCTTCTTTGCCCCGGTACAGGGTGCCAACAACGCCTTTATTGCCGACAGCGCTCTGTACGGCGAGTGGAAAACCGGCGTCAAGGCCGAAGGCATGGCCTACAGCGCCATCAGCTTCGCCAACAAGTGTAGCTCCGGTCTGGCCGGCGTTCTGGTGGGCTGGGTCCTTGCTGCCACCGGTTATGTGGCCGGCGCCGCCACCCAGACGGCCTCCGCGGTCAATGGAATCATCTTCCTCTATATCGGCGTCACCTTCCTCTGCACCATCGGACAGATCATCCTCTTTGCTCTCTACGATCTGGACAAGAAAATGCCCGAAGTGCGCAAGGCGCTCAGCGAGCGGGATACCGCCGACTGATTCATTCCAAGGGCAGGCCAAATGGCCTACCCTTTTTGTAAAGGGAGAAAACAGCATGAAGATTGAAAACCTGAAAGTCAACGGTATCCCGGAACCTCTGGGCTACCGCTTCGACAAGCTGAGCCTTTCCTGGCTTGTCTCCGAGGCCAGAGGCAAAAAGACTGCTGCCGTGAGCGTGGACGTAGCGGAGGATGATCGCTTTTCCTCCCTTTGCTTTCACACGGAAGGAGCCGAACTCTCCTGCGCGGATACCGCGCTAAGGCTGGACTTAAAGCCGCGCACGCGCTACCATGTGCGGGCAGCGCTATCTGACGAAACCGGCGATGGAGCAGAGGCGTTCACCTGGTTTGAGACGGGAAAACGGGACGAATCCTGGCAGGCAAGCTGGATCTCGACGCCGAAAGGCGCGGCTTTTCACCCGGTTTTCTCTCGTCACTTCCTCTGTGAAAAGGAAGTAAGGAAAGCGCGGTTATACGTCTGCGGGCTTGGCCTGTTTGAAGCAAAGCTCAACGGGAAAAAGCTGGGCGACGAGCAGCTTACTCCTTATTTCACCGATTACAGCCGGGAGGCACAGGTCATCACCTTTGACGTGACCGAACAGATCCATACGGAAAACCGGCTGGAGATCCTGCTGGGCAAAGGCTGGTATCTCGGCCGTTTTGGCATGGACGGGCAGGTATACGCCGACCGCTTTGCTCTGATTGCAGAATTGCGGATCGACTACTGTGACGGCAGCAGCGATGTGATCGGGACGGACGAGAGCTGGCGTTATACGGCAAGCGACGTGGCTGACAGCGGCATATACGACGGGGAGACACTCGACCGCCTCCTCTGGGCGGAGAAGCCCCGCCCGGAAGGCCAGGCAGCGATCCTGCCCGCTCCGGTGCAGCTGACGGATCGAAGCAGTCTTCCGGTCCGGGTGACCGAGACCAGAAAGCCCGTTGCCCTGCTGCATACACCCGCAGGCGAGACGGTTCTGGATCTGGGGCAAAACTTTGCGGGCTGGCTTCGCTTTGAGGCAGACTTCCCGGCCGGAACAGAAGTCCGGCTGCGATTCGGAGAAGTGCTGCAGGACGGGAATTTCTATAACGGCAATTACCGCAGCGCTGTGGGAGGCTTTCGCTATGTTTCCGACGGGCGTCGGGAGACGGTAGAGCCCCGCTTCACCTACTTCGGCTTCCGCTATGTCCTGCTGGAGGGCTGGCCGGAGGCGCCGAAGCTCGAGGATTTTACCGGCTGCGTGGTGCATTCGGACCTTGAGCGGACCGGCTTCTTCGCCTGCGAAGTGCCGGAGGTGAACCGCCTGTACGAGAACACGCTCTGGGGTCTGCGTTCAAACTTTGTCGACATCCCCACAGATTGCCCGCAGCGGGATGAGCGTATGGCCTGGACGGGAGACGCGCAGATTTTTGCGCCAACAGCTTCCTACCACGCGGATACCCGCGCCTTCTTTGCCAAGTTTTTGCGGATGCTGCGTGTGGAACAGGAGAAGCAGAACGGCGGCGTGCCCGCCTATGTTCCCGCCGGCCGGGCCTTCTGCCCGATCTGCTCGCTCTGGGGCGATGCGGCGACCTTCCTGCCGGACACACTCTGGCGCTTCTACGGCGATGACCAGCAGCTGAAGCTCTGGCTGCCGATGATGCGCGACTGGGTGGATTATGTGGGAGAGCGCATCAAAGAAGAAAACGGCGACGCTGTCGGCCTTTGGCGCCGCGCTTTCCAGTTTGGCGATTGGCTGGCGCTGGACGGGCGGACGGAGATGGACTTCAAAGGCGCGACGCCCGACGCCTATGTGGCGGGACTGTGCTATTACCAGAGCCTGAAGATCCTCACCGAGGCACTGGAGCGGCTGAACCTGGAGGAGAGCGGGAAATATGCGGCGCTGCGGGATCGGCAGCGGGCTTTCCTGCTGGACGAGTACTTCACACCCCACGGGCACCTCTGCGTCAACACGCAGTCTGCCTTTCTGCTGGCCATGCGTTTTGAGCTGTATCGAGACGCCGAAACGCTGACGGAAGATTTCGTCGCTCTGCTGAAGCGGGACGGATTTCGGATCCGTGCTGGCTTTGCCGGAGCGCCGGTCCTCTGCCAGATGCTCAGCCGCTACGGACGGCACGGGCTGGCGATCCAGTTCCTGCTGAACGAAAACTATCCCGGCTGGCTCAACGAAGTGAAGCTGGGCGCCACCACCGTCTGGGAACGCTGGAATTCCATCGATACAGACGGAAGGATCAGCCCTGTGGGAATGAACAGTCTCAACCACTACAGCTACGGTAGCGTAGCCGAGTTTCTCTATGCCGATGTGCTGGGGATCCGGCCCTCGGAGCAGGGCTTCCGACAGGCGATCCTCTCGCCGAAGCCCGATGCCCGGCTCCGCCGCGTTGAGGGCAGCTACCGCTCTGTCTGGGGCGAGTATCGGATGGCTTGGGAGATCCTCCCGGACGGACAGGTTTCGATCCGCTTCACCGTGCCTTTTGGCTGCACGGCTTTGGTCTCGCTGCCCGAATCCGGCAAAGAGTCCTTTGCCGTTTCAGCCGGGGACTATGCCTGCACCTATCTGCCCCAGCGGGATTTCCGCAAGCTTTTTACGCCGGACTGTCTGCTGGCACAGGTCTTTCACCACGATACGGCAAAAGCGCTGCTGTTGAGCCTTCTGCCGGAGGCCGCGGAACTGGACAATCCCGGCGGCCATGAAAAGCAGATATCCGATCTCTTCGAACTGGCGGCACAGGGCTGCGATCCCGGGAAAATAGGCGCCGCTGTAGGCGCGTTGTCGCAAATAAATGCATTTGAGGAGGATAGAGCATGAACCAAGTTTATCATTCCATCCGTCCCGGCCAGGTCTGGCTGGATACCGAGGGCAAACGCATCCAGGCCCACGGAGGCTCCGTCATGTACCTGGACGGCACCTATTACTGGTATGGCGAAAACAAGGAAAAGACAGACGGTGTAAGCGACGTCTGGCATTGGGGCGTGCGCTGTTACAGCTCCCGGGATCTGTACAACTGGACGGATGAGGGTCTGATCATTCCGCCTGAACCGGACGATCCGGATTCGTCTCTGCACCCGTCCGCCTGCATGGACAGGCCGCATATCCTGTATAACGCCCGCACGAAGAAATACGTCTGCTGGCTGAAGATCATGAACCGGGACGGCAGCCAGTCCGAAACCGTGCTGACCGCAGATTCGATCCTCGGGCCCTATACGAAGGTGCGAGAGGGCCTGCGCCCGCTGAACATGAGCGCTGGAGATTTCGATTTGGCGGTAGCCGAGGACGGAAAAGCGTATTACTATTTTGAGCGCGTGCACAGTGAGACGATCTGCGCCGATCTCACCGAGGATTACACGGATGTGACCGGTTATTACAGCACGCATTTTCCCCATGGCGCGCCTCCGGCAGTCCGGGAGGCAACCGCTCATTTTCAGCGGAACGGCAAGCATTATCTGGTCACCAGCGGCACGACGGGCTATCTTCCGAATCCTTCGGAAGTCGCGATTGCCGACACCTGGCACGGCCCCTATACTGTGTTGGGAAATCCTCATCCTGACGATGAGAGTCAGACCTCTTACCACTCGCAGATCTCTTCGGTCTTTAAAGTGGCAGGGAAGAAAGACCTGTACATTGCGGTGGCGGATCGCTGGTGTCCGGAAGAGATGGACGTTCCCTACGCTTTCAGCCGGGA
>OCTX012078931.1_pt1 | contig 14859 bp, 21 predicted proteins | sample 1539691 | NCBI WGS metagenome assembly OCTX01 (sample SAMN02144231, study PRJEB22623) | gut metagenome | biome: sheep rumen | host: Ovis aries | place: New Zealand | reverse complement strand
TGGTGCCCAGCAATACACTCAAAAAAATGGCAAAGGCAAAGCTGAGGTGTTTGCCAATGCCATTAAGCACGATTTCAGGAGTAAGAATCCAACGACCCGTTGGAGCGACATTATAAAACTCAAATAAAAAAATAGACTATGGCACATTTTGGACAATCTGACGATTACCGACGTAATGAACTGATACGAATCATCGAGCATTCTGTTGAGAAGTTGACGTTAGCAGAGTTAGAGGCCCTGTATTACGATATAACGACAAAGTATAATTTGTAGCCAAATGCAAAATTAGTAGTAAATTTGCCAATGGGAGCAATAATACAAGTAAATTAACATTCTTTAGCAGCCTCCGCTTTTGAATTAATTTTTTTTCTTGTATATCTGCACCATGAACTTGATTATTAACCAATTAGAAAATAAGAAATATGGCAAATTTTACATCTAAAAAAAGTAATCGCTGCATCTGTCTTGCTAGAGTATCAACGAGCAAGCAAAGTTATGCAGAGCAAGTAAAGGACTTAAAGGAACTTGCAATGAAGGACGGCTACAAGGAGTCCGACATTATCGTTATCAACAACAAAGAAAGTGCAATCAAACTTGACGAAGAACACCGTCTGGGTTTAAAGGACATGAAGGATAGGATTGAATCAGACTCCAAGATTGATAGCGTTTATGTTCGTTCCATTGACAGAATAGGTAGACGTGAGGAAGTCAACCTATCCATCAAGAATTTCTTGATAGACAAAAAAGTCCAACTTGTCATTAAGACACCAAGCTTGCGACTGTTGGAGGACGATGGCAAGGTCAACACTGGAACAGAACTAGCATTTAGCCTATTCAACACAATGGCGAAGCAAGAAATGGAAATCAAGAAAGACCGTTTTGCACAAGGCAAGCGTGAAGCTGTGCGTAATAATAAGGTAATATGTGGCAAAACAGTTTTTGGCTATACAACAGACAGTAATAATGTTATCATTCCCGATGAGAAGGAAACTGAGATTGTACGCTATGTATTCAACACATACGTAAATACCGAGGCAAGCACAGCAACAATTTATAGGGAACTTCTGGAGCGTGGAGAAATTAAGAATACATACAGTTTCCCTACTGGTGGAGTAAACTTCATTCGCAACATTATTGTCAATCCTGCATATAAGGGCGGCAGAAGCAAGACTAATAAGGTTATTGAGTTCCATTATCCTGCAATTATTGATGAAGGGCTCTGGCTGAAAGCGAATTTGAAGATAAGGAAAAGGTGCAATAAGCCCCTATACAACACAAAACATATACTGTATGCAAAGGGCTTAGTGAAATGTAAATGTGGCTACACAATGACTGGTAACGTAGATGCTCTTTTGAACTACCGTTGCAATAATGGTTGTAAGAGGGTTGTAAACTTGAACGTGATAGAGCATATTACATGGGAAGAGGCCAAACAATTCAAGATTCGTCAGGTCGAAGCAGAACCTGAGTTAAATAAAGAAAGGTATCAGTCAATGATACAACTGAATGATACAAAGATTGCCTCCATAAATGAGCAGATTAAGCAGTCAGATGCCAAACTCTCACGTGCCTACAAAGGCTATGTCAATGGAGGCACAAATGAAACAGACTATAACGACATCGTTAAGATGATTACTAAAGAACGCCATAAACTGGAAGAGACGAAAGTGAACTTGGAGGTTAATAATGCTAATCTTTCTGACATGATACGCAGGCAGGATGAACTTGACACAGACACCATCTTTGGAGGTTTGGTAGCCATTACCGATGATAATGAACGCAGGAAGATAGTACAGGAGGTTATTAGCAAAATCGTAGTCTCAGACCATGAGGATGGGATGCTAATTACCGTCATAGGCAAGAATGGCGAGGTTGGATTTAACAAGTATCTCTACAAACCATCCACAAGGCCTAAGACTTATTGGGTATATGAAGATTTCTTTACCAAGGAGTTGAAGGTTTACAAAGAGATTACCAATGAAGTTGAGAAGCGTTTCAAGCGTAGAAGATACTAATGATAAGTAACCCCATCCAAATATGTGAATTGAAAATTCATCGAATTCAAAGCAAGAGAGTGCAAAATCTGGCCAAAATGTTTTTGGGAAATATTGGAGGGGGACTACCCCCTCCTTTCTGTTTCAGCTCTATTCTCAGAAAAAATTTCCAGAAAAAAAATGGCTCGTTTCATGGAAGGCGTATCATTATCTAATACAAGAAAAAAGACTGATGATTTCTCACCAGTCCTTTTTTCTCACTTCTTGAACACGAAGAAATATGAATGGTATTTGCGAGCACAACTTTGGCTTGTCCCAGAACTCAGCATTCGTCTGTTTGATGTTAAGATGAATTTGTCAATGACCTTGAAACCTTGCTCTTCCGCCCATTGATGAACATAATGTGAAAACCAAAGCTGATGCCCTGCAGTGCAAATGTCTTGGGTCTTCATTATCATTATGCCCTTCTTCATCAATTTCTCATACGATAATTTAAGCATATTCTTGTTAGCCTCTGTTGCCTCCTTCATGTCATTGAACGAATTGAAGCGTTGATGCATCTTGCAGTTCTTAGTCCATTCCTTCTTGGTGACCAGAAAGGGTAAATCCACAATACAAGAGTGTAATGTACCATCTTCTATCCTCTCTGCGTATGACAAGGGGAGTATGCCATCCTTTATGCCGTGCATCTTTTTTCGACCTTCACCTTGTGTGGGGAATTTATCGAAGCGCAACTGAGGAAATGGGACTATGTTATTTGAATACGACCCTCCAGTATACAGCGACCCACAACTAAATGTGAAATCAGCTTGTATGTAGCCTTCCTTGATATACAGCTTGATAATGTTATTTAGAATTTCTTGTTGGTCATCACTGATACTCTTGATGATGAAGTCAGCCTTGGATGTATCAATTGTCGATATACCATCTTGGTTTTTGGGCTTCTCAAATTCATCCATTGCAAGGTATTTCCTAACAGTATTAATGCTATAATTAGTTTCCTCAACAATCTTTCTTACAGACCAATCAGGATGTTGCTTCTGGATTTTCTTGACTGCCTTAAACCTCAGAAGCATTGAATCATATAGTCTATCAACTTTATTCATTCGCAGCCACAGATTAATAGTTGGAACACTGACTTCGCATCTTTCTGCGTTTTCCTCTACGCTCAGACTTGCGTCGTAGAGCATCTTAATTTTCTTTGATAAATTAAACATAAAATTTTCTATTTTTTAATCATAATATAATAAAATAACAAGTATTTATGATACATCAATCGACCAGCACTTGGTACAGATGAATCTTTTAGATAGGGTACACTATCTATATTGATGAAGTTATCATCAATGATAGCAAGGAACAAAAATATTGCTAGCAATCTTCCAAAGAGGAAGCAAATATGGCAGTGCTGCCAATCGTCAAGGAATGAACCTTATGTGACGCAGAAAAGACCGTTTATAGAGGGTCTGCCTTTATGTTGGCGGTGCAAAGGTAATATATTTAATGGTACATTTGCAAGCAAATTAACACTTTTATGATATTTCAAAAAATTTGCCAATATTCGTTAAAGTTGAAATTTTGCTCTGGATTGATTTTCATGGCATGGATAGTTAGTTGTTAGGCTTGATGCCGTAATGCCCCCAGAACGCTTGTATTTGCCTTATTACGCCTTTCCCTTCTTGTATTTGGCAATACCATTCTCCTTACGCCACCTCTTTAGCGTTATCAGCGAAATATCAAGTCCATTGGTTTTCATCACTTCCATATTCTCCTTGTCTGTCATGGTGCAATCGTATAGTTCACCTATCTTTTGGCTTCGAATCATCTTTCCCACAGTTCCTTTAAGTGCATTTCTTGATATGTTATGTTGCACGCAATAGTTGGGATTCGTTGTGTATGTCTTATGTGGCATGTGCCTTAGATGCTCATAGTCCACCAAGTCTTTCTGCATTACATCTGTTGCAATGTTATATATTACTTTTTTATCGATGATATTCTCCGCATCAAAATTTGATATATAGTAAACGGTCTCATATAGCAGATTGCAGAGGAGGTTATCAAAGGTTATCTGTGGGTTTATCATACGTCTGATGATGCCATTGATAAACAGTTTCCTTCTACGACCTTCACCGTCCTTAATCTTAATGGGCTTTCCATCATGTCTTTTTCGCCACCATCTACGAATCTCAATATAATCAGTTGGATATATTACATAAGGTATATCATCATCAACGTCTGGTAGTGGTGTGTGTTCAAGATTTGGATAAACATCAACGTACTTGGATAACACATCTTCCATCCTCATGTTCCAATAATCATGTGCAAACTCAGTGCTGTTGAAAGTATCATTCAGATGTATATTGTATGGTGTGTTGTATGTATGATTCTCATTGATACTTTTGGTACTATCTGTATGATGTGCCTCAAAGCAATCTGTATAGTATGCTTTCAAATCCTCCTTTGAATAAACTATATCGTTTGTGGTGAAGTCAAACGTTCCAGTACCATTTCCATTGTAATACTGACTTGCTTTGAGACTGCGTTTATCAATATCATTAACGCTCAGTCCATTAGCATCCAGAATCGAATATACTTGGTTATAATATTCTTTAGTTCCTTCTATTCTATTTTCAAAACAATATATTAATCGATAACTGAATTTGCCACCCAGGCCATTACTGCATGATGTATAGGCGATTGTGGGCTTATATGCTAGTTTGTCAACCATTGCATTCATTTCAACGTCTGTATGGTCAATGTCGATTGATACAAAATAAGAATATCGATAATTGCAATCTTTCTTGCCATACATTGTAAATTCGTCAGAAGAAAATATTGGGGCATAACAATGCCCTGCCGACAGATATTGCAAGAATCCATTAACGTTGATAGTCTGTTTTGCAAACGTTAGTTTTGGAATCTCTGTCTCTCTGTTAGGTTTATGGTCAAACGATTGGTCTGAAATGCTGACCTCAAAAGTGTAGTCTTGAGTGGATTTCATGTCTATAACCTCTTTACAAAATCTATAGCCTCATTATTTTCGGAAAGAGGGGTTGTTAGCCTGAGGTTATAGAAAAGGACTAACTTGACGGTAGCGAACCGCACCCCTCTTTTTATAAAAGATAATCTTTTGGTAATAAAAGTCAAATCTGCCATGAATTATTTCATGGCATCAGATACTTATATATGAAATTAATTCACATTAATTCATACAACAATAAATATATAAATACGATAAATAATGGTAAGACGAGCTATTTTAGAAGACTTTCCACATTATGAAATATTTGAAATGGCATAATTGTAAGGCGAAGTCACAGAACATCAAAGGGGATTTGGCTCAAAAGAAAGGAGATTTCCCAATGCACGCAGAAGAATGGCTATAAGGTCGTTTCATTGAAGAACAAACATGATAAGTCATGCCATCTGTACGTTCATAGGCTTGTGTGGGAGGCTTTTAATGGCACAATTCCTCAAGGTCTAGAGGTAGACCATATATCAACCGACAGAAACGATTGCAGCTTGCAGAACCTAAGATTAGTTACTCATATGGAAAATTGCAACAATCCTATATCGCTGAGTACATATCGCCAGTCAAACGCAATATCGAACGGTAAGTATAATCGTAAGAACATTCTGTATGGCATGACAAAGGAAAGCTATCTCAAGGCTAAAGAGACTTATATCAGCCTTTACACAATGTATGGTTGGTGTGGGGTTACGCTTCTTATACAAGAGGCTCACATTGGCTATCCCAGAGCCAAGCGAATAATAAATGAAATAAACAGCACAATCTATGGAAAATACACCAATTAACAATCAGACAAAGAAACGCCCAGACAGACATGGGAGCAACAATCCTATGGCAGGTAGAAAGCATAAAGATTCCACTAAAGAACTCATGCGTCAAAAGGCACTTCAAAGAAATCAAGAATATAAGAAGTGGAAGGATTCACAGCATCATATTACAATGGATGAATTCTTGTCGAACAATCCAGTTGCAGAGCAATATATTAAGAAAATGATTAAGGAAGAAATTGATAGATTTGTATGGAAGGAAACGAAAAGAGCATTGCCCCAAAATATTTGGCTTTAGTCGAGCGTTACAAGGCAGAACCGCATAAGAGTTTTAAGAGGGTCAAGATGATGATGGATTTTGTCTACTGGTTCAGAAACCATCGTGAGAACCTAACTGATGATGAAAAAGAATATCTCCAGACCAATATTTGCAATGTCAATGAAGATAACCTTTGGTCGTACACCTATTGAGACGCTATATATTATATAGGCGTTATTGTGCGAATACCGGCACCGGCAGCATACACGTAATTTTAGGCAGTCAGTACCAATATTTCAGTCAAATCCTAATATATAAAGGTGATTTGCGAGATTTAGAATAGCCTTAACACGCCCCCAAAAACAGATTTGTGCAAATTTCGCTTCCCAAAATCAGATTTTCCAGAAAAAATTGAAAATTCCCCAAAACGGCTCAACGGGGACCCCGTTGGACCCAAAAATCAAACAATCCCGACTACACCGTCGATATCCCTGTCGACTGGCTCCTCTGAATGATTTTGTCTTCCATCGCGGCCTTAAGCAGTTTGGCACCTGATAGCGCCTCATCATTGTCTGCCTCCAGTGAAAAGATAGAGGCATAACTCAATAAAGAGTATGCCTCTATGAATTATTCAGGTTAAGGAAAAAACTAAAGGGCAAGGCGCAAGCCAAGGTCGGGCATATCTTCCCACGCTTCGATGCCGCTCCGCCTCGACACAGACCAGGCTTCAAGGGACCAGCAGCCACCACGGAACACGCGGTAAACACCCGAAGTAGGTCCTATTGGATTACTGCTTGGAGAGCTGGAATAATAGCTTCTGTCATACCAGTCATTACACCACTCATGCACATTTCCGCTCATATCGTAAAGACCCAGTTCGTTGGGAGCCTTGGTGGCAACCTCGTGAATCTGCTGAGAACTGTTACGAGAATACCACGCCACATCGCCGATGGTGTTGCTGCCGGCATACTTATAGCCTTGACTCTTGTTGCCGCCTCGTGCGGCATATTCCCACTCGGCCTCCGTGGGCAGACGGAACTGCCGACCTGTTAGGCTATTGAGTTTGGTAATGAATTCTTGGCAATCGTCCCACCCCATCCCATTCAAAGGTTTCTTCGGCAAATGTAAAGGGGTGCTTGGCCTCTCCATCACAGCCCGCCACAGCTCCCACGTTACTTCGGTCTCGCCGATGCTAAAGTCAGATAACGTCACCCAGTGAACAGGCATCTCATTGCTGTAGGCATCGTCGTCGTTGCTGCCCATCTGGAACGTGCCGCCACTGACGCCAACCATCTTGAATGTCACGCCACGCACCGTCATGCTGAAACTCTGACCTGATTTGGAATCACGATTAGTATCATCTCCTGTGTCCGAATTGTTACCTCCAACATCTGTAATATACGCTTTAATTTGTCCTCTTGGGCAATTTTCTTGGTAATATGCAAAATAAACAGGTCGACTAAACTCATATTCATACCAATTGTCACCTACGTGAGTACAACTTGAAATAGGGATACCATATACCAAATCATGTATCATGTTATCACCGATGGTAAGCACACCAAAACTTACATAATATCTATCAGTGTAAACATTCTTATTAGGCACTGTAGAAAATGCTATACAACAGTAAGAGCCTATGCTTGCCTTTTTATTTAGAACTCTAATCTTAGTAAATGGGATAGATTTATCGAAATCATCGGTTATTACTTGCCACCCTTCACTTGAAGATGAGCCGCCACCACCCTCGTCATCATCACCACCGCAAGCGGTTATACTCACTGCTACCACCATCATGGCCAGCATCATAATTGTAGAATACAATTTCTTCATAGTTATATATACTTACTTATATGTTGATGTGGAATAATCTGTCTTTGGGTATAATTCTCCCCATGCGTATAGATTACCTAATCCCTCAGTCACCAATGACATCCTTCTTACTTGGTGGCAAATTTACAAAAAAAACTACACATAGACGAACTAAATGCGTTTTTTATTCAGATTTTTCCTCTTTTTTGCTCAAATATCAGAATGTGCGCAAAGATTTGTACGATAATATTGCATTATCTTACCAGAAAAAAGCCTTGTTAATAGTCATTTCTGACCTCGCTACAAAGGTACACATTTCCTGGAAATCTTCTATTGCAGTTTCACGCTATCCACCCACGGGGAATCCCTGTTGGGCCTCCATAACGCCCTTTACTTGGATGGCTCTAGATAACCATCCTTTATCATTTGCGCTCTGATTGCTTTGTTGAAATAGTCACTTCGATTAAACTTAACCATATTCCCATCTTTACCCTCAATTTCAGTTGGAAACGCTTCTAACAAATCATTATTCAACTTAATTGAAATGATAGTTGATTCTGCCTTTTTCTTGCGACCAGAACCTTCACGTTTGCCGCCCCAGTTATTATTCTTTTCTGCCATAATTTATAATTTTGGTGCAAAGATAAGCTAATTTGATAAGATATTATTATTTCAAGTGTTAAACTTACTTAACTGGATGAAGATTTTCTTGAAAAGATAATATTATATCAAGATTATTTCGTACCTTTGCATTGCAAATAAGAAAAAATAATATTAATTCAAGAATAAAGGTTATGGCAAAAGCAGTTGGAACATATTATTTCAAGAGACTTCGCAATCGTTGGGCTGTTTATGTAGTTGTTTACAGTCACGATGGTATAGAAATGGGTGACTTCGTGAAGGATGCCAATTCGTTCAATGAAGCAATGGAAGAGACCTATAAACTTAATGGATGGTCAATGCCCCAGAATATCGTTAGAAAGTATTAATAATTAATATAGGAGATTGAGTTATGAAGCAGATTCAGATTAGCACTAGTGAAGTTGCAAGAGTAGCAGCAAAGAACATTGTTATCAATGGCAGTGACACCATTACAGCAGTCGCAAAGTCGGCTGAACTGCAAGCCTTGAAGTCACGTCTTATGAGAGGTGAAATCTGCCAATGGATATACAAGAAGGTCAGTGGGGAAATTCGTAAGTGTACTGGAACTCTATTTAACCCCATCGTAAAGAACATGACAGTCGGAGGTCATACACCAAAGAAGTATTTTGGCCAGTTCCCATACATCGAGATTTTTTCAGATGGTCACATGGAGTGGAGAAGTTTTCGCGAATCCAATTTTGTCGGCACTATCGAGAATTAAGGGAGAAGGGGCGAAAGCCCCACCCTCCTTCTAACATATTAGTTAAACAAGCAACAGAAAAGTGATATGGAAATGGCAAAGTATATAATGAGCATATTAAAGACACAGTTAATGGTCGTATGGTCGTGGGGGTTTAATAGTCCAATAGCCATCGAGAACGGTTTACGATTCAAAGTGCAAGGGTTCAAGTTCCGTGGGGTTGTAGATGTGGTTTACAATGAAGGACGTGATTTATTTGATGTTTCCTTCATCAAGCGTAATAAGGTCGTTAAGTCAGTTGATGGTGTTTTCTTCGATATGCTCATTGACACTATTGATGATTTTGTAGAAAAGACATCAGACTATAAAGAGAGAGTTACAGCAGAGTATTCAATTAAGGTTTATTAACACAGAGCACGTCAGTTAAATGGTCGTATCACAGATGTAAATTAGGGTTATGGAAGCAAGAAAATTCGTGAGTTGGAGAAGGTGCAGCACCCAGAAGCAAGGTAAAAGCGGATTGGGCTTGGAGGCACAAATGAGTATCATCAATTATTTCGTGAATGAGGCTCAAGGTGAACTGATAGCAGATTTCCATGAGGTATATACTGGAAAGAATCTGCATGGGTGTGTGGAGTTGCAAAAGGCTATGGAGTGTGCCAAGAAACATAATGCAACATTGGTAGTAGCAAAGACAGACCGTTTCAGAAATCTCGAACAAGCTTTGGAAGTTTATCGCCTCATGGATGGTAGTATTTATTTCTGTGACGTACCAGCTACCGAAGATGCCGCAACATATAAATTCTGCCTATCATTAGCGTGGTCGCTAGCCGAACGTGAAGCTGCCATAACGTCAATAAGGACACGTCAAGCCCTCCAAGCCAAAAGAGATAGAGGTGAGACTATCGGCAATCCCAATGCAACCATATCGGATACCATGAGAGCCAATAGCATTGCCTCCAGACGTAAGGATGCCCAGCTGAATGAGAATAACCGCAAGGCATATAAACTAGCCAGTCTGTTGATTGCGCAAGGTAAGACCATAACGGAGGTTAGCAGAGAATTGAACGAGAATGGATATAAGACACCTACTGGCAAAAAGTGGCAGACAGTGCAAGTTCAAAGGTTAATGACATTATACAGATGAGTAGTACCTTATTTGACGGAAGTTTAAATCCACTAAAGAAGAATAAATTGCACAGTTACATAATAATGAGTAGAAAATCTTTGTTTTTATAACTCAATTAAAAGATTTTTCTGTTTTTTGTTGTAACTTTGAAAAGGATTGTCTATATTTGCCATCTAATTATTAACTTAAAACAATTAAAGATTATGAAAAGAATTCTGTTTTGGAGTATGATGATGCTCGTAGTAATGGCGCTACCAACAATTGTGGCTTGCAGTAGTGATGATGATAATAATGATACTTCTAACTATACAGAAGCTGAAATCGTAGAACTTTTAACTGGTAAGTGGGAAATATATGGCGAAGTCAAGGTAACCATTTATGAAACTCAAAAAACAATAACTGATAACTATAAAGGTACAATTGAATTAAAAGATAATAAATCTGTAGACTTCAGAATCACCGATGCCACAAAACAAAAAGCATCATACACAGAATATAATGGTAAAACCTATGAATATGAGTATTATATCGAAGATGGATTTATAGATGATAATTACAAATACACTATTTTGAAGAAAAATGGTAAAAATTACATCTCTTTTGGTGGTACAAGCAATCCATACCCCTTCGAAATAGTTTCTCTTACGAAGACTACTTTTTTGTTGCGATTAGATGAAGAAGTCATTGATAAAGGAAATAATACAAAGTCGTTAGGTCACCTTTATATGACTATGGTTTCTAACTGAATGAGAATGGTTATAAGACACCTACTGGCAAGCAATGGCAGACAGTGCAAGTTCAGAGATTAATTAAGTTGTATCAACTTTAGATATTTATTTCGCTCACAAAAATTGCTCATATTAATTTATCTGTGCATTTTTAATGAATATTTTTGCCCCATATTTGTTCATTTGAGAAAAATTAGTTATATTTGTAGTCAAGTTTAACGTGAAAATGATATGCTTATGGCGTAAAAAATATGGAGACATAAAGATAAGGAGCGTTAGCTTTCTATTTTTGCTTTTTAGATAATTGGGGAATTAAATGTAAAGCTACAAGAGTAAAAGTTGATGCTCACGTGTTCGCGTGTAAAGTAGCAATGGTTATCCCCAATACTTCTGGAAGCGTTGACGAAGTAACTAGTTCAAATATTCATTCAATCCTACCAAAATTATATAATGTACAACACCAAAAGACGACGAAAATGAAAAAAAAACTATTCTACATCCTAATCTTTACGGCTTCGTGCCTTATGTTTTCCTGCGGTGACGATTCTTCAGAAGAAGAAACAGGTAGGGATATTGACAACGGAACAAATACGGAAGTTGTCAGTAGCAAAGAGCACTTAACGGGTATATTGGATAAAAATACAGGTCTTAGACTTCGCAGAGTAATGGACTGTTTTTATGAGTATGGCGATGATGGTCTGATACAAAAATTTCGCATTAACGATACTTACGGTTATTATTGCATGTTTAATCATCCATCCAATACTCTATATGAATCATATAACAGTGGTTTTATGATTACACAGTTCCGCATTATAGGAGGTTCTGGCGGCGCATTAGAGTATTCTGTAAAATACAACGACAAAGGGTATGTATCTTCTTTGCAGGCATCAAATGGGACATACTTTTCTATCAATTATTCATTCTCATATGACAACAAAGAACATTTGATAAGTTGGGCTGCCAATTGCTGGATGAATTATGAAGATGAGTTAGTGGGAGAATCTCATTTGTCTTCAATATTTACATGGAATGGAAATAGACTTATATCAACCTCATATGATGTTATTGATAAGTCTGGAAAAACTAGCGGATATGCAAAATATGAAAGCAAATTCTCATATGACAACGATGCTATTGACAAATATAGCAACAAATATGCTCAATATGTCCCATCGCTATTTGCACATGAGACAGATGTTATAAAAGATTTAATGGAACTGCTCGCTTATGTTGGACTACTTGGGAAAGGACCAGATGTATTACCATCAGCTGTGGAAAAGAAGCTGATACTAAATCCAACTGGCCTTAATGAAGCCGAATACCTTGACCCCTACACTTTTTCTTACATATTTAATAGTGATGGTTCGATAGCGTCTTCGGAAGTAGATAGTGAAGGTAAGAAAAAGTTGTATTATGATTATAAGAATTAGCAAGCTAGTAATTAAAGGCGAGCTTCAGTCCGAATACGGCATCAACAATTATTTGCCAAATGGCATCTATATAAAGAATGGAAAAATTTTTGATGAAATAATCAAGATAATTAGATAAAAATTATGAAACACTTTACTTATAGACTTTTTGTAGCGGTTTTCTTGTTTTCTTTCAGCAAATTATCGTATGCAGATAATGAAACGTTTAATTCCAACGGATATCGATGCATGGTGGTTTCTTCCCAAAAGAACACGGCAAGTCTGATTGAGGCACTTTATAAGGTTACAGGTTCAGATGTGCTTATTGAAATCCCGTTGTACCGCATTGAAAACGGTAAGGTAGAAATACCTGAAAGCGTAGAATATAAAGGAACAACTTATACTGTTGTTTCAATTGGAGAAAAAATATTTTCTAGTTGTGACAAAATATCCTCAGTTTTAATACCTAAAAGTGTTAAATATATTGGAAAATTTGCTTTTCGAGATTGTAAAAACCTCAAAGAAGTTGACGCTCTAAAAGGTTTGTTGAGTATTGGCGAATCCGCTTTTTCAAGATGCACTTCTCTCACATCTGTTTTCCTTCCAGAAGGATTAGACTCTATTGGTGCGGGAGCATTTTATGGGTGTAACAATTTGACATTAGTGGACATTAAATCCTGCAAGTATATAGGTCGTGGCTCTTTTCAAGATTGTGGTTTACAATCAATTTATATCCCATATGGTGTTGAGAGAATAAGTGAATATGCATTTGCAGGATGTGAGAACATGAAATATATCATGTTAAACGAAGGTCTTCTTTCTATTGATGAATTAGCTTTTGCATCTTGTGGTAATGTTGAAAACTTATCTCTGCCAGAATCACTTCAATGTATAAAATACGGCGCATTCAAAAATTGCAAGAAATTATCTATGCTTGTTATACCAAACAATGTTGATTCTATAGGTGAAAATGCATTCGCTGAATGTTCTGAATTGAGCTATGTAAAATTAGGTGAGAATTTAAAACATATAGCCGCTTTGGCATTTTATGGATGTCTGAAATTAAATTCCATAACATTTCCACCACTAATAAATGTGATTGAAAGTCGTACATTTGAAAATTCTGGTTTATCTACAATTTTGTTACATGACGGCATAAAAATAATTTGTAATGATGCTTTCGCTGAATGTGCAAATTTGAAAAATGTAGAAATTCCAAATTCTGTTTCTGTTATTGAGAGGGCTGCTTTTCGGAATTGTACAAATCTTAATACAATCAAATTGGGTTCTGGCATTGAATCCCTCGGCAGATATGTTTTTGATAACTGTTCTCAATTGGAAAAAATCATAATTCACGCTAAAGAGCCACCAGTAATAGTAGTTGACGGATTATATTCAACATTTCCATATCAATTACGCCAGAAATCCAATCTGATGGTTCCATATGGTACAAAGAAAAAATATCAAGAAGCATTCGGATGGAAAGACTTTGTAAACATAGAAGAAATGCCATGTGAAGCAAACAGTTTAATTGATACAACCCAAGACGCAAGGTCGTTTGACGTGTACAACTTAAACGGTAACAAGTTAAAGACTAGAGTTAGTTCCTTAAACGGTTTACAGAAGGGGATATACATTATTGACGGCAAGAAGGTCATAAAGTAATAACAAATATTCATTTCTTGATTCTTTTTGAAAATACAGTGTTAAATTATTAATCGGAAATCGTAATGAAAGTAACAAATCAAGAACTGTTTAACATCCCTCTGTCAAACTCATACGACAGTCTGAGTTTACAGTATTGTGAGGTAGATAAGGAAGATGGGGATGAAATAATATCTTTATTCCTGGTTTATGTTGTTAAAGATGGTATGCTTCATATAACTGAGTCATATAGACTTTGGCAACTATTTGATAATCTGATTCAAGAGGAATTAGATGATAAAGATGTAGTAACAATCTTAACAGCCTTATATAAATTCCAGAGTTATATTTCAAAGATGGAAGATGCTCAAGAAGAAGATAAGGTTAATTACGAATCTTTAGACCAATTAATTGCAGAATATCAAAATTACAAGAAGGATAATTCTTGGTAAGAAATAAGGAATGATAACAGATGCCAATTGATGAAAAGATGCTTAATAAAACCCATATTAACTGGTTTGGCAAACCCTTCATTTTATTAAGGATGCCAATGGCGTAGTCACTGTTAGAGTGTTAGCATGAGCAAAAAAATGCTAAATTGGCTACATTCTGTGTTAATATGTTATGACCACGAAGTCGTATATCAATGACAAATAAGTGATTAAGAATATGAAAAATCCGCAGCCTTATTTAAGATTGCGGATTGTTTTTTACTATTTTGGAGCAGGAATCACCCCAAGT
>OCTX012184472.1_pt1 | contig 14861 bp, 9 predicted proteins | sample 1539691 | NCBI WGS metagenome assembly OCTX01 (sample SAMN02144231, study PRJEB22623) | gut metagenome | biome: sheep rumen | host: Ovis aries | place: New Zealand | reverse complement strand
TAACTCAACTAAGGCTACAAGTAGCCAAGTTTCGTATATCGACTTCGCTTCGCGACGCTCAGGATGACACTTCCACTTGCTATATTAGCAGGTATGGACCAGAAAGACATTGACCGCACCCGGTATTTCGAGCTAAAGAAACAGCTAGAAGAAGCTAGCCGCCTTTACTACAAAGAAGGCGTCTCCCCCATGAGCGACCAGGATTTTGACTTCGGGCTCAAGGAGATGGAAGCTCTTGAAGCCAAGTACCCGGAGCTGCGCGGCAATGCATCGCTCACGCAGCGGGTCGGCAGTGACCTGACGAATGACTTTGCGAAAGTCGCACATGCGGTTCCGATGCTCAGTATCGCGAACGTGTACAGCGCCGAAGAAATGGCGGAGTTCGTGCGGGCCGCTGAAGAAGGGATAGCTAGTTTAGACGAGAGATCCTTCGACTCCGAGCAAAGCTCTTCGCTCAGGATGACAGCTCCGAATTCTCATACCTGGATTTGCGAGCGGAAAATCGATGGCGTTTCGCTTTCCATCGTGTACGAGAACGGACGCTTGAAGCAGGCGGCCACCCGCGGCGACGGAGCCCAGGGCGACGACGTGACCCTGAACGCACTCACGATTGCGGACATTCCCGAATATTTTGACGCGAAGAAGCTGAAAATTGACCCGAGCGAAATCCCGCAAGGCACATTCGAGGTGCGCGGCGAAGTGTACATGGAGCGCGAGGCCTTCGAACGCCTGAACGAGCAGTTTATCCTGGAAGGCAAGAAGATTTTCCAGAACCCGCGCAATACCGTCTCGGGTTCGCTCAAGCTCAAGAGCGTGGCCGAATGCAAGACGCGCCCGATGCGATTCTTCGCTTACCACATTCCGCAGAGCAACAACAAGACGCACGAAGAAAACCTGCTGCAACTCAAGAAACTCGGGTTCCACACGAACGACTACTGGACGGCGGACAACACCGACGAAATCATGAAGATTTCGGAGCAAATCGGCGCGAGCCGCGACAGCCTCCCCTTCGAAATCGACGGCATGGTCGTAAAACTGAACGACCTTGCCATGCAGCGCGCCCTCGGCACCACGAGCAAGAGCCCGCGTTGGGCCATCGCCTACAAGTTCAAGGCCGAGCGCGCCTACACACCGCTCCTCTCCGTAGAATTCCAGGTCGGCCGCACCGGGGCCGTGACGCCCGTGGCAAACCTCGCCCCCGTGCGCCTCGCCGGCACCACCGTCAAGCGCGCCACCCTCCACAACTTCGACGAAGTCTCGCGCTTGGACCTGCATTACGGCGACACCGTCGGCGTCGAGAAGGGCGGCGAAATCATCCCGAAAATCACCGACGTCAAAAAAGAACTCCGCCCGGCGGGGGCCGCCCCCGTGACCGCCCCCGAAAAATGTCCCGTCTGCGGAGAACCGCTCACCCACATCGACGACGAAGTGATTTTGCGCTGCGAAAACATGCACTGCCCGGCGCAAGTCCAATGCCTCTTCGAGCATTTCGTGAGCCGCGAGGCCATGAACATCGAAAACTTGGGCCCTGCCCTTATCGCAAGCCTGATTGCCACAGGTAAAATCAAGCGCATTCCGGATTTGTACCGCCTTACGCTCGAAGACCTGGAATCGCAGGAGCGCATGGCCAAGAAGAGCGCCAAAAACGTCTTCGACGCTATTGCCGCCTCCAAGGAGCGAAGCCTTGAAAACCTGCTGCACGGTCTCGGGATTCGATTCGTAGGCCGCACCAGCGCCCGAAACCTGGCCAAGCATTTCCGCACCCTCGAAGCGATCCGTACCGCCACCGTCGAAGACTTGCAAAACGTCACCGACGTCGGCGAACGCATCGGAAAGTCCGTCTACGACTTCTTCCACACCGAGCGCTACACGCAAGAAATCGATGAACTGGTAGCCCTCGGCTGCCCCACCGAATTCAAGGGCGTCGTAAAGACGCTGTTCCAGGGGCAAACCGCAGTCATCACCGGAACGCTCCCGAGCATGGACCGCGACGAAGCCCGCAAACTCATCGAAGAGAACGGCGGCAAGGTCAGCGGCTCTGTCAGCAAAAAGACCAGCTGGGTCCTCGCGGGCGAAGCCGCCGGAAGCAAACTCACCAAGGCAAACGAACTCGGGATTCCCGTACACGACGAAGCCTGGCTTTTAGCGCAAATTGCCGCAGCAGATTCTGGCGACATTTCGGGCGAAAAAGGCGACACCCCTAAAGCGACAAGCGGCGCCAACGGCCAACTGAGTTTGTTCTAAAGCCCTACTTCTTTGCCGGTTTTACAATCTTGACGCCGGCAAGTGAATCCTGCACGCATCTCACAGAGAACGCCGTATTTTCGAAGTCCTCCATTTGGGCGTATTCATCCCTGCTGTTGAGCAAGTTCCAGTAGCCGGCACCGGCGCCATCGCCACCGCTCGCTTCCCAAAAATAGGCGCTGGACCCAAGTTCCGCGAATTCGCCGTCATTGTAACGGGCACCCGCCGGAATTGCATTGAAGCCGGAAGCCTCGGTAATGGGCGCACCTCCGCGAGTCCAGCCCTCGCGCATTTTAAGCGCAGCGGCGACACTCCCCTTTCGCAAATTGGCAACCGCCTGCCCCAGCGCCATCCAGTCTTCGCGTTTGGGCATATGCCAACCCTCGGGGCAAATGCCTTGGTGTACAGGCAAAATCGCATTTTCGGTTGCGTTCTCAATGTAATCTTCGGGAAGCCTCATGGCCACGTGCCACGGGTAAAGCCTGCCATAACTACGACAACGGATATCCTTGTCCTCGTAGCAATAGCTCCCGGGAGCCGCATAGCGCAGATTCTCCGCCATCCAGTTCCGGTCGCCAATGCGGACAGTCTTGTAGCGGTTCTCGTCACGAACGTCATAAATGGCGGTACTGTCGTATATCTCGTCGACCCCAGGCGGGTCCATCACGCAGCGCACCGGGAAGGCGCCCACCTTGTTGGAACTGTCCCTACGCAATTCATCGCTGTCGTAGAACAATGACCACATGAGGCTCGACACCGAATCCTTTTCCGAAGAACTCCAAAAACCCGTAATGGAATCCTCGCCCACAAAACTCATCAAGTCCAACCGGTAGCCACTCGGGAGGGCGCTAAAGCCCCAGCCATTTTCGCCAGGCAAGGCGTTCTCCGCCTCGGGCCAAACATCGCGCGCCTTGAGGTTCGTACCGACGCCAACAGCATCGTCCACATCTTGTATGAAGGCGTTCAACCGTTCAAAATCGTAAATACTCGGGATATGCCAGCCCAGCGGGCAAACTCCCCGGTGGATTCGCCGCACTGTATCGCGGGCAAACTTCTGAGAATATTCATCTGGCAAGTTCATCGCCGCCGTCCATGTGTAAAGGCGTCCATACTTTTCGCACTTGCCCTTGTCATCCCCGTAACAGAAACTGCCCGGAACATCCACATCCAAGTTTTTCGCCATCCAAACCTGGTCGCCCACATGGATTGTCATGAGTTCCTTGTTTTGGACCTTGACCACCTCGGGAACAATCACCACAGGAGGCGGAGGCGGTTCCTTGATTTGGTAGAGCTTTTCCTCGACGCAACGGACAGAAATCGCCAACTCCTTGCTCTCGTAAACATTGTCAAAAGTACGCGAATCGTACGCCAAGCGCCAATAGTAGGCCCCGTAGGCATCGTACTCGTTCGAAGACCAAAACTCCGTCGACGCCCCCAAATCAACGAACGAGCCAATGTAATGCCGTTCGCCCGCCGCCGTAGCATTAAAGCCGAACTCGTCGCTACCGGCAGGGATCCTAAGTTCCACATCCCAACCGTGTTGAGATTTAAGGCTGATGCCAACACCATCGCTCTTGCCTCTTTTACCTACAAAATGCCTCAGTTTTTTCCAGTCCTTGTTCGTAGGTACGCGCCAACCCTGCGGGCACACATCATGAACATTTTTACGGGCTTTAGATGCATCATTGGTGTTAAACCAGTCCACCAGACGCATCGCCGCAGCCCAAGTATACAGGCGTCCGTAACGCCAACAATTCGCCTCGTTGTTGTCGTAGCACTGCGTGCCCTTGAGCTTAAAGCGAAGATTCTCGGCAAACCAACGTTGGTCCCCAATCTGCACGGTCTTGTACTTTTGACCATCTCGCGGATCCATGAAGTCACCCATTTTGATCACCTCAGCCATAGCAGCGGCGAAGCAAAAAAGGATAACAAGAAGATTTCGTTTGAACATACGAATAAAATACACTCAAAAAAAACAAAAAAGACTAGAACCATCGATTCTAGTCTAAAAATTTGTTCAAAACGCCTTATTCAGGCTTTATTCGGCCTTGGTCAACCCAAATTCGGAGCCGTCCATGCCATAAAAGCGGATATCGTCCAGCCAAATGTCCATCGGTTCGTTGAGGACCGTTTCGCCATAATCGGCGCCATTGCTAAACTGAAGATTCACCACGTCGTCGTTGTGGTCCTTCCATTCGGCACCAATGGATTCCAGTTCAGACCACGGACTCGGTGCCCATTCATCCCACCAAATCACGTACTGTTTCCACTCGCTGGTCAGCGTGATCTCGGTACTGAAGGTACCCCAATTCTCCACGCAGCAGGTGTCGGCAAAGTCCGTCTTCCACGAGACCTTGAACGTACCCTGCCCCTTGGCCCAGAACGTGAGAGCCTTGAGGTTCGCAAAATTAATGCGCTTGTCGCCATCAAAGTTGGTGCCAATGCCCACCCACGGGTAGTTCTCCCCGTTCAGGTTAAAGTGGGCGTAAAGACCGCGCCCCTCATGACCGTTCTCGGTCACCAGACGTTCAAAGTTCGTCGCCGTGTAAGAGAGGTTGGTGTCGTTCACCATGTCGCCCGTCACAAGCGTATCGCCATTCTCGAAGGTGATTGTCGTGGTGTTGATGGCATACGCGTACCAACGGCCAGGAGCTTCTTCCACCGGTTCTCCCTTTGCCTTTTGAATGTTCGCCGAGAGGGTCGTCACGTTGATGGATTCCCCTTCGTTGCCGTCAAAGTTGTCGAGCTGGGTGAACACAAGCGTGTCGAGATTCGGGTAAATGGCATCTTCAAAAGTCATGGTCGGGTGCAACAGGGCACGCATCAGGTAATCCTTCCATTCACCCGTTTGGTCATCGTACACGCCAAAACCGCTGCAGAATTCCCAGTAGGCACGGCCAAAGCCAAGGCTCGAGGCCAACGTCGAGATAAACGTGGTCCAGGTTTCGCGCGAAACATCGTCGGCCATTTCGTAGGCGCCGTACTCACCCAGGTAAATCGGGATGTTGTGCTCGTCGGACCAAGCCTTCATCACGCCAAAAGCCTTTTTCACGGCACGGGTCTCTGCAATCGAAGCCGTCCAAAGTGTACCGGTATCGTACACCGGATCCACGAATGTCGCTCCCTGGTGCGTAAAGGCGAACGGGTCGTAATAGTGGAACGTCACGATCAGGTTGTCTACACCCGCGGGCAATTTCAACTGGGAAATGGAACTATACGAGTTATAGTTGTATGTGCCAACCATCACCACTCGTTCGGGGTCCGCGGCGCGCACCACCGAGATAATGGAATCCACAAGCACGTTCCACTTGGCCGAAGTGAGCTTGCCGCGCGGCTCGTTCAAGGTTTCCACTACAAGAGAATCCAAGGAGTAATTCACCACGCGTTGCATCATCTGGCGGTAAACGCTCAGCAAGCAAGGCGACTCCGTATCGGGGTCATCGTACAGGGCGTCCCAGTGATGCGCATTGAGGACCACCACCATGCCGTTTGCAATGGCATTGTCGACCGCCCAGAACACCTGGTTCATCCATCCCTCGTCCACTACGCACTCGGCTCCCGCACCCGTCACATGTTCTTCCCAGCTCACCGGGATACGCATGTGGTTAAAGCCGGAATCACCCAAGGCCACAAAGTTCTCGGGCACAATCGTCTCGTTCCAGGCGCTTGTGTAGCTCGCCGGATTAAAGCCATCGAACGAAAAGTCAGGAGCCTCGAACACGTTGCCCAAGTTAATACCCGCACCCATGTTCTCCACAATCTTCCAGGCGCGGTTCTTCGCCACCGGCGTGGAGGACGACGTATCGGCCGGAGTCACACCCTCTTCGGCATTGACGGGATCTGCCGCACCCGAAGAAGAATCTTCGGAACACGCGAAAAAGGCCGAAGCCACAACGCCAGCCAACGCCAGCTTTCCAAAGGATTTAAAAAATTTCATTTGAACCTCATTGTTTGTCCAATTCAAAAATATGTTTTTAATTCTCAAAGTCAACAAGACTCTCCGTATTTATGGTTCTGCCCGTATACAAAAAAGGAAGCCAACCTTTTGGTGAGCTTCCTTAGTACCCCCAAGCGGACTCGAACCGCTGTTGCGGGAATGAGAATCCCGAGTCCTAGGCCACTAGACGATAGGGGCATTTTGCGTCTGCGCGACGCAATATAGTAAAAAATTAGTCCTTATAGAAGAGGTCCAAGTTATTTTCTACAAGAGTTCCGTTCTCGATCTTCGAAATGTAGTCGTTGAAGATCGTCATGGAAGCAAAGCGAGCCGTATTTTCAACGTCTTCCTTGGCGGAGGTCTTCACCGCTTCGGCTTCTGGAGTCTTCTTTGCCTTGACCTTGACCATGGCGGCGCCCATGTCGGTTTCAACAACCGGGCCCCATTCACCAATCTTCTGGCCGTTCAAGACCTTGGCGATCTTCTCATTGGCGTAACCAAAGCCAGGCACATAGCCCTCGACAGAGGCGCTCTTGGACTCAATATTGACCTTGTCGATGGCGGCAGCGGCCACGGCGGCAGAGTCAGCGGAATCGACCGGGACGTAAGCCTTGACCTTGTCCACAACGGAGTTGAGGTAGGCGGCTGCGGCGGCAGAAGACTTCCTAGATACCAAAGTTCCCTTGATCTGTTCGGCATACAGGCTGAATTCGCGGTCACCGGCCTTGATATCGGCGGTCTTGACGGCGGCAACGACCCACTTGCTGTTCCTGAGAACCGGGGACACGATGCTTTCGTCATCCGGGAGGTTCTCGTTGGGCCAGGCGAAGCTGGAAAGGCCCTTGAGGTAGCCAACTTCGTTGATATTCTCGTTGCGGCCGACCCAGTTGGATTCCTTCACTTCGAGGTTGCGTTCCTTGGCAGCGGTGGCAAAATCCTTGATGCCGGCGTCCACTTCGGACTTGATTCCGGAGAGAATCTGCTCGAGGCTGTCGATGGTCTCGGAGGAGGCGGTCACCGTGAGGAGGATGTGGCCCACCTTGGCAGTCACAGCGCCAGTAGAATCGGTGGACTTGCCGTAGCTCTTGATGATGTGATAACCAAAGCGGCTCTTGACCGGTTCAGAGATGGCACCGGAATCGAGAGCAAGGGCGGCCTTTTCGAATTCCTCCACAAAGGCACCCTTACCGGCTTCTTGATCAAGCATGCCACCCTTTTCGGCGCTACCCGGATCTTCGGAAGAAATACGGGCCATGTCTTCGAAGTTGGCAGTCGAAGAAGTGTCGGAAAGCTGGTAGAAAAGCGTCATTGCATATTCACGGATACGTTCATCGTCACCCGTGGTAGCCTCGACCGGGAGCATCACGTACTGGAACTTCGCCATGTCCTTCTCAACAAAGAAGCTGTCCTGGTGGGCATTGAAGTAACCCTTCATCATGGCTTCGTCAACAGCCTTGTCGTCCTGAGGAAATTCCGAGTTCGAAACGTAGGCGACATCGAAGTCAAAGTCGGTCAAGCGGCGGTTCACGTTCCATTCGGCTTCGAGGGAAGTCGGGTGCACCGAGGCGCCAACCAAGGCCTGCAGCTGGCGGGACGGGATGATTGAAGTCTTGAGTTCCTCTTCGTAGCGGAGCATCATGTTCCAACGGAAGGCTTCGGGAGTCTCGAGCCAGGCGTCGAATTCATCCTTATTGAAGGTCGAGTCCACAAGGAACTTCGGGAGGCTGGCGATGTAGGCCTGCGAACGCTGGATCATATCCTCTTGGGAGGTCGCCTGCTGCTGGATGGCATAGAGGCGGGCCTGGGCTTCTTGAACCAGACGGCCGCGGATGGCATCGGGATTGCGCTTGAAATCACTCTTGAGTTCGGCGACCGAGGCTGCCAGTCCGGCCTTCTCGAACTGTTCGTTCATGAGAATCTGGCGGACAAAGGAGCGGAAGACGTCCGAACGGAGGCGGGTGTACTGTTCGTCCTCCAGGTGCTGTCCCTGGTACTGGTTTTGGACAATCATCTTGACGCGGGAATCAAATTCGGCGTAAGAAATCTTCTTGTCGTTCACAACACCCACCGGGTAGTTCTGGGCGATATTCGGTACACGGTCCATTGCCAAGAGGCCCACGACAATACCCGCCGCGAAAATCACAATAACCCACTTGGCCTTTTCATTAATCCACGTTAACATAGAGGAGACTCCATTAAAATTGTCGGGTCAAAGTTAGTAAAAAAACACGGGTTAAAAGTAAAAATTGCGAAAATATAGCCGTACAAGCCTATTTTTTCTATCGTTTAGGTATCGGCGGCGGTGATTCGCCCCGCCGCCATCAAGTGCATCAAATGAAACGGAGCTGCACCATGTACGACATTTTGGTTCTCGGAGCAGGTATTTCTGGATTAAGCGCCGCCCTCCATGCGGCCGAAAAGGGACTTTCTGTAGTCATTCTCACCAAGGGGGCCAAGCCCGACGGATCCTCGAACTACGCCCAAGGCGGGATTTGCTCCGTCACCGAAAAAACAGACAAATTCGAATTCCACGTCGCCGATACCCTCGAAGCGGGAGCCGGCCTCTGCAAAAAGAACTCCGTAAAGATTCTTGTGGAAAACGGTCCCAAAACAATCCAGCAACTCGTCAAGTGGGGAGTTCTCTTTACACCGTCCCCCACGAACAAGGCAGAATTCGACCTCCACCTAGAAGGCGGACACAGCCACCACCGCATTCTGCACGCCGCCGACCTCACCGGCAAAGAAATCATGCGAGCGCTCCTCGCCGAGCTCCACAAGCAAAAAAACATCGACTACCTCGAGAACTGCTACATCAAGGACTTGATTTGCAAGGGCGAAGGCAAGGCAAAACGTTGCGTGGGCGCCAAGATCATCCACCAAAAGACGGGCGTCGTCGAGAACATCTGTGCCAAGGCGACCATTCTCTCTACCGGTGGCGCAGGTCGCATTTGGCAGTACACCGTATGCCCGCCCGACAGTTGCGGCGACGGCATGGCCATTGCCGCCCGCGCAGGGGCCGCGCTCCAAGATATTGAGTTCATGCAGTTCCACCCCACTAGCTTGTACGCACCGCAGCTCAAAAAGCCCTTCCTCATCTCGGAGGCTGTACGCGGGTTCGGCGGCATTCTCAAAAACGAGAAGGGCGAAGAGTTCATGAACCAAGTGCACCCGTTGCACTCGCTCGCCCCGCGCGACATTGTGGCAAGGGCAATCCACAGCGAAATGCAGAGGCTCGGCAAGACCAACATGTTTATCGACCTCACCGGGCGCACCCCCAAAGACATCAAAAGCCATTTCCCACACATTTACGCCAAGTGCCTCGAAGCCGGCGTCGACATCACCAAGGAATGGATTCCCGTGGTGCCCGCCGCCCACTACATGTGCGGAGGCGTCCTGGTCGACACCTGGAGCCGCACCGAAATCAAGGGCCTTTACGCCTGCGGCGAAGTCGCCGCGACCGGCGTCCACGGGGCTAACCGCTTGGCGTCAAACTCCCTCCTCGAGAGCGTGGTCTACGCACTCCGCGCCGTAGACGACATCGCCAAGAACGGGCTCCTCAAAGAAAAGATTTCCGTTTCGAAGCCGACCAAAAAAGAAGTGGTCAGTTTCACCAAAGCCGCCTACTGGAGAAAACGCAAAAAAATACTGCAAGACATGATGTGGTCGAACTGCGCCATCGTGCGTACGGTCGCCGGGCTCAACCAGGGGCTCAAGGTTGTCGAGGGGCTCGAAGCCGACGTCGCTACAGCCATCAAGAACAAGGAAACCGAGAACTTCCACTTCCTCGAATTCCTCAATGCCCTCCAGGTCTCCAAGATGATCCTCATCGCGGCACTCCGCCGCAAGGAATCCCGTGGGCTCCACTACATTTTGGACTACCCGAATCTGGACCCCAAGACCAAGCACCACACTATTTATCTGAACGAGAAAGGGAGTAACTAGTTATTAGTTATTAGATTATTAAGATTATAAGAGGTTTATCGAGGGATAGTTTAACAATGGCGACGAAAAAACAGACAAAGGATGCCCTGCCGAATAAGATAGGCGTATACAAGCCGACGCAGTTCTTGGGCCATGGCGCCATGGGCAACGTCTACCTCTGCCACGACGAATCGCTCAACCGCATGGTGGTCGTCAAGCAGATGGTCCCTAGCCTTTACGACCAGGGTGCCTTTGTGGAGCGTTTCGAGCGCGAGGCCAAGATTTTGGCGAAGCTGAACCATCCTACCATCGTGCTCCCCTACGCCCTGTGGCAAGAGACCAACGGGCAGTACTCGCTCGCCATGGAATTCGTGTACGGCAAAAGCCTGCGCCAGCTTTTGGACAAGTGGCCCAAGCCTCCCCTTTGGGCTGTGATGGAATTCCTTTTCCAAATCGCCTCCGGCCTTGCTGAAGCGCATCGCTATAGTGTCACCCACCGTGACGTGAAGCCCGCGAACATCATGCTCGACAAGGACGGCCGCGTCCGCCTTTTGGACTTCGGGGTCGCCCACGACGAAAACGACCAGGAACTGACCGAGGACTTCGCCCAGCTGGGCACGGCCTCTTACATGAGCCCCGAACAAATCCACGACTCCAAGAACATTACTCCCGCCTCCGACGTTTTCGCCCTCGGCATCATTGCAAGCGAAATGCTTTTGGGCGAGAACCCGTTCCGCGGAGCGAGCATCGCCGAGACATTCAACAACATCAACAAAAAAAAGATCCCTGCCAAGGCATTCGGCAAAGAAATTCCCAAGGACATGGTAAACTTTATTATGCGCATGCTCCAAAAGGACCCGCGCAAGCGCCCCATGGCAACCGACGTTGCCGAGTTTTTCTCCAAGTCCATGCGCCACTACCCCAGGGATTTGCGGCCCTACATGGTCGAATGGGCTAACGCGGCTCTCAATGAACAGGAGACCGCGTTCATCCCGGCAGAATACTCCGAAAAAAAGAAACTATCTTTTAAGGCAGGATTGATTGTCGGAGCGGTGGTTGCCGCGGCAGCGGCGATCGCCATCCATTTTGTTTAGGTTGTTAGTTTAAAGGTGCGTTAGGGATGATCTGGATCGACATCGTTTGCCTGGTTTGCCTCCTCGTTTTCATCTTGATTGGGCTTTGGCGCGGGATGCTCAAGAGCATTTTCCGTTTGTGCGCCTGGGTGGGAGGCATTGTGGGCGCCTATGTTTCACAAGGACTCCTTGCCAATACAATCGCCGCAAACCTCGAACTGAGCGGATTCACCGTGAGGCTCGTATGCATTTGCATTGGCTTCATTGTCCCATTCCTCGGTTTCATCCTCGTCGGCCACCTCACCAACAAGGCCGTTTCGGGAACCGCCGTGAGCAAGGTGAACCGCATTCTGGGAGCCTTCTTGGGATTCATCAAGGCCTACCTCCTCTGCTGCGTACTTCTCACCATCCTGCACATTTTACCTGTGAGCGGCAACCTCAAGGAAGCCCGAGACAACTCGGTGAGTTACGCCGTCTACAAAGTCACGCTCGAGACCATGGGATTCTCTTCTGAAGAAGTCGACCTCGTCGGAATTGCCGAAAAGAAGGCGACTGAACTGAGCAAAGAAATTACGGAAAAGGCAGTCGAAAAAGCCAAGGAAGAAGCAACCCAAGCCGCCGAGGCCGTCAAGGATTCCATCGTCGACGCAGCGAAGACAGCTGCGGACAGCGTCAAAAAGGCGTCCCAAAAAGCAGCCAAGAAAGTCCGCAAAAAAGCAAAGCGCGCCATCGACGAAGAAGGCGACAAAATCGAATACGATGACGAGGACGACATCCCGATAGACGAATAGGCGGGAACTCCCCCGCCGACTCAAGCGTTTGCAAGCCGCTTGGCGCAAGCCCGAGCGGCTTCTTTTATATCCTCTTCGCCATCCACATGGCGACCTCGCATCACAAAATTGCCGTTGCAGATAACAGAATCAATGCTGCTGTTATCGGCCGCATACACCCAATTGCTCACCAGGTCGTGACAAGGAGTCATGCGTTCGTTGTTCAAATCCACCAAGAGACCGTCGGCTACAAAGCCTTCGCGGATCTCGCCCACGTTGGCCAAGCCGAATGCACGCGCCACGTTGACAGTCGCCATCTTGAGAGCCGCCTCTGCCGGGAGCGAGTCGGCGGAGCCGTTCACCTTTGCAAGGAGTGCCGCCAGTTTCATTTCCTGATGCATGTCCAGGCTATTGTTGGAAGAGGCTCCGTCCGTACCCAGGGCGAGATTCACTCCGTCACGGATCATCGGTGTCACCTGGGGCATGCCGCTGCTCAACTTAAGATTCGAGCACGGGCACATCACCGCTGTCGCCCCGGCATCGGCAAAACGCTTGCGGTCATCTTCGGTAAAGTGTACGCAGTGGGCTGCCGAAAAACGTTCGTCAATGGCACCCACGCGTTCAAACAACTCTACCGGGGTACATCCGAACTGTCTTTGGCACTGTTCCACTTCGCTTAAGGTCTCTGACAAATGCGTGTGGATGCGGTAGTTTTCTGCCTTCGCGATTTCAACGCAGCGGCGAAGCATGCCTTCGCCATTGGTGTACATAGAGTGCGGCATCACGCACAGTTTTACTCGGTCGCTCTCGCCCACATGCGCCTTGAGGAACTCCATGTTCTTTTTCATATTCTCAGGGGACGTCAACTGCTCTGCAATCGTCACCCCAATGGAAGCGCGGACACCCATTTCCTCGACCACCTTCATGGTCTGTTCACGATGCCAGTACATGTCGGCAAAAAAGACCGTACCCGACTTGATCATTTCGAGGACCGCCAAACGGCTACCAACCTCAATATCCTTGTCACCCAGTTTAGCCTCGAAGGGCCAAATGTACTCGCGCAGCCACTTGTCCAGTTCCATATCGTCGGCGTAACCTCGCAAAAGCGACATGGCCGCATGCGTATGGCCGTTATAAAAGGCGGGTAGCAAGGCAAAGCCCTCGCATTGGATTACTTCGGCATTGTACATGTCCTCCGGGGCCAAGGAATCGGCTATTTTAGAAAAAAGATTTCCTTCAATCAAAACATCCTGGGTTCGTGTCAATCCGTCCCCTGTCTTTAAAACAACCGATTTTAGTACTTTTTTTTCCATAAATAGTCCCATTTTTTTGCTTTTTTCCAAAATAGTACATTTTTACGCCTATTTGGGCTTTTCTTCCATTCGCATTTTTCGTTTTAAATATATACTAATAGCATGAATTACGACGACCGCGAAACACTACCAATCTCCAGAAACGAGTTCTCAAACTTGGAAATCTTCAAGAATGTACAATTCGAAAAGCTGGCAGGTTTTTTGCTTGGCTGCAAGACTTTTGTCGCCGACCCGGGCACTCGTCTTATTGACCCGCAGAACCCTGTACGACAGGTCTATATTCTTTTAGATGGCCTGCTCGAAGTGCGCATGGAATCCCGAGGTGGAAGTTTTACTGACACCATCAGTCCGGGGCATTGTGTTGGCGAAATGTCGGTATTTGACGATATTGAGCCCAGTGCACTCGTCTCCGCCAAAGAAAAAAGCCGACTCCTGATGATCCCGCACGACGTGGCCATGTCCATGATTAGGGCCTCGCACGAACTGTGCCTTAACTTTTTGCAGATTTTGAGCCAACGCGTTCGTAACAACAACAGGATTGTTTGCGAAGAACAGTTCCACCTACGCCGCATGGAAGAATCCGCCAAGGTGGACCCGATGACCGGGCTCCATAACCGCCGCTGGCTCGAGGAAATGTACACGCGTGAAATCAGCCGCAGCAACATGGGAAACTTCCAGCTCATGGCGTTCATGCTCGACATAGACCACTTCAAGAACGTGAACGATACCTACGGCCACCTCGCCGGCGACCAGGTGCTCATCTCCGTCGCGCAGACACTCACCAAAAGCCTGCGTCCCTCCGACATGCCGGTACGTTACGGTGGTGAGGAATTCTCGGTATTTTTACCGGGGACTTCGACCGAGAACGCCCGCATTATCGCGGAACGCATCCGCAGCAACATGGAGAACATGAGCATCGTGCTCTCTGACGGCACGTTCCTACAGGTGACCGTAAGCATCGGCTTTGCCGAACGCATCGCGGGCGATACTGTGGCAAGCCTCATCCAAAGGGCCGACCAAGCGCTCTACCACGCCAAGCAGAACGGCAGAAACCGCTGTTGCATGAACCTGGGTGAAAACGACGGCGGGATGGTGCTATTTTAGCGGGTAAAAATGGGCGCTCTACTTCGCCTCCAGAAGGCTTTTCACTGAACGTGCAAAGCCTTCCAAGCTCGGGTCTCGCGCGCCCATCAGCAAGATTGTATCGCCGGGCTGCGCGTATTCCACCATCTTCTTCGCGCACTCGTCGCGGTTCTCGATGTAGATGGCCTCGCAGCCCTTCAGCAAGAGGTCATCGGCAAGGTCGCCCGCACTGATGTCGCGTGTAACGGTGCCGCCCGCATAGTAAATCTCGCTGAAGAACATCACGTCGTTTTCACGGTCAAAATCGAAATCCTTCGGGCGGAGCGTGTTCGCAATGAATTCCACGAGGTCATGCCGCAAGAAGCGCGTGGGCCCAAAGCCATGCGGCTGGAACCAGGCGATTACGCGGCCCTCGGTGAAGTCCTGCGCGCTTTTGATGCTTGCGGCAATCTTTGCCGGATTATGCGCGAAGTCATCGACGAGGGTGACGCCATTGAACGTTCCCAAAATCTGATGGCGG
>OCTX012266629.1_pt1 | contig 14862 bp, 12 predicted proteins | sample 1539691 | NCBI WGS metagenome assembly OCTX01 (sample SAMN02144231, study PRJEB22623) | gut metagenome | biome: sheep rumen | host: Ovis aries | place: New Zealand | reverse complement strand
GAAGAGCTTATTAGGGCTCTCTTTAAGCGCAAGAGGAAGATTCTTCTTTTTCTTCATCGTAGGGATCTTCTCCTCGATCTCATTTACGATGCGCTCATATTCTTCCTCACTCTCCATACGGATATATTCGAGCACGTTTCCGACATTGGAACCTGTGCTGTTTAGATGCTTATGTCCGCCCGGCGCACCGCCGTCGTAGTAGTAAGAGCTGTGTTCTTCAGAAGAGAAACTGCAGAAGAACCAGTTATAGATTTCTTTATAGAGCAGAACATAATCCCTGTATCCGGTGATCTTTCCATAAAGGCTTAATGCGGTAAGGTGCTCATCTTCAACACCTATCGCATTTCCTGAAGTACCGTCCTCAAGATTTATGATCGTGCCTTTGCCCTGCTCTATATCCAATATCGTGAGCGGCTTTTTGGTGCCGTCGACATCAGCAAGGATTATTACCTTCTCGCTGTCTATGATAGGGCTCTTGAATCTGCTGGTAACGATGGACAGTTCATACTGAATGAACTTCGGCTTGCCGGCATTCTTATCTTCAAGCTTAAAGAAGATCCTGAAGACCGAAGGCTTGGAAATATCAGGAGTCATGTTGGCAAAACCCGGCCTTCCGTAACTTATGGAAGCCACGGCACAGCCCTGGATAATGGTATCCCTTAAGAAAGCCATGCAGCCCATGAAAGATGTCTTGCCCGTATTGTTGCGGCCGATCAGTGCATTAAGGCCTCTGAAAGCATCGTGAGACGTTCCGTTTTCCTTATCGGAAAGATAATCGTCTAACAGTATTCCTGCTCTGTCCTTATCGAAAACATCGAAGTTCTCAATCTCAATTCCCAATATCATGGCTGTCACCTCCTATTATCCTGTTCGTTTTATTTCTAACGATATTATAAATCTTTTGGATGATATATGTACCGCAATGATACGGCAAATAAAAAGGGATATCTCATTTCGAGATATCCCCTGTAATTCTGTTGTTAAAGCTTTTGATATTACTCTGTCTCGTCAAGAGTTGAGTTGATCTCAGTAAGGTTTGTCTGGATCTTTGCGATGTTGTCAGTCAATGTCTCGTTAACGTTCTCGAGCAATGACTTAACGTAGATATGAGCATTTTTCCTGAGTTCTTCTGCCTGAGCCTCAGCGTTAGCGATGATCTGAGCAGCTTCCTCACGTGCGCCTCTTGTGATCTCGTGATCATTGACCTTCATGGCATACATGCGGTTAGCGTCGTCGATGATCTTCTTATTCTTCTCTCTTGCTGTGCTGATTATATCCTGAGCTCTTGCTACGATATCATTTGCCTGTGCAACTGAAGCAGGAAGATTGTTCTTAAGGATCTGAAGTGAATTGATCGTCTCTGTTCTCTCGATAGAGCACTTATCGGAGAAAGGAACGCTCGAAGCATCCTTGACCATGTCGATAAGATAGTCGATGTGCTTGATAGCGTCATAGCGCTGTCCGCCCTGATTGAAATTGCTGTTCTCCATTATTAATTCCTTCCTTTCAAAAGTTTTTCCTTAACTAAATCTAAGATCTCGGCAGGAACCATCTTAGAGAGGTCTCCGCCATATGAGCCTACTTCTTTTACCATCGAAGAACTGATAAGCGACAAGTCGTCTCTGCAGGGCAGGAGCACAGCATCGTAGCCTGAATAAAGCAGGCGGTTTGCCAGTGCGTGCTCTGATTCATATCTGAAGTCAGACTCTGATCTGATACCTCTTACGGAAGCACAGCATCCGAGCTGCTGGTAAAGATCGACCAGAAGGCCTCCCCATGCCATGACTTCGACATTGTCCAGGTTATCGTTCTTGAGCGACAGCTTGATGAGCTCAACACGTTCTTCAGGAGTAAATATCGGCTTCTTCGCAGCATTCTCCATGACTGCAATAACAAGTTTATCACAGAGCTTACTTGCTCTTCTAGCAATGTCTCTATGTCCTCTTGTGAAGGGATCGAATGTCCCTGGAAAGAGCATTACCTTCAAAACCATTATCCTCCAATATTAATATCCTTAAAAAATGTTAACACTGTAAGCCCGTAACTACAAGAACGAACATGCTTCAAACCGTTAACTTCCGCAGGAATCTCACAGTCTTTGTCGTGTTCTACGATCAGCATACCGTCATTTTTGAGCATACCGAAGGTATTAATGAGCTTTGTCGCCTCATCAAGCCTTAAAGGCACGTCCTTATAGGGAGGGTCCATGAATATAATATCAAATTTCTCGCCTTCCTGCCCTAAGGCCTCCAATGCCTGGGCAACGCTCTTCTTGCAGAACCTTAATTCGTCAGAACCTTCCATTCTTATCTTGGCAATGTTCTTTCCGATGATCGAAGCAGCCTGACCGCTCCTCTCAACGAGCGTTACGCGCTTAGCTCCGCGGCTTAATGCCTCGATTCCTATCTGTCCTGAGCCGGCGAAAAGATCTAAGAACTCTGAATCAGGAACATATGCCTGTATTATCGAGAACAGGGCCTCTTTTACCTTGTCGGTCGTAGGCCTTGTCTTGTCTCCTTCAGGTGCCTGCAAAACAGCACCTCTGAATCTTCCCGTTACTACTCTAGGCATTATAACTGCTCCATCTTCCTCGCAAATCTTAATTCGAACATTTTCTTTATAGCTTCATTCAACCGTTCAGCTTCTTGCCCGCCTTCTTCGATTATCTTATTCACGGCTTCGGTTGCTTCTGTCGCTATCTTCATATCAGTATATAGGTTTGCAGCGCGAAGTGTAGGGATACCGTGCTGTCTTGTGCCGTAGAAATCACCGGGGCCTCTTAATTCCAGGTCCTTCTCGGCGAGCTCGAAACCGTCCGATGATTCGCACATCATCTTCATTCTGGACAGAGCCAGCTCAGATCTTGATTCGGACACCAAAAGGCAGAAGGACTTCTTATCGCCTCTGCCGATACGGCCTCTTAACTGGTGCAGAGTCGACAGGCCGAACCTGTCTGCATCCATGATGATCATGACATTGGCATTCGGGTTGTCGATGCCGACTTCGATAACTGTTGTGGATATAAGTATCCTGATATCGCCTGCGATGAATCTTTCCATCGTCTCGAGCTTGTCCTTCTCCTTCATGGAGCCGTAGAGGACAGCGCTCTTATACTGTGAGAGATTGCTCATCGAATCGACCTGTTTCTTCATGTCGAAAACGCTGGTTACGCTCTCATCTCCTCCGACAGGCTCTCCTACAAGATAGTCTGAACCTGCTTCAGTCTCATCCTTATCGATCTTGGCGCAGACGATATAAACCTGCTCACCTGCAGCGAGCTTAACGCTCATCATTTCTTCTATCGCCTTGCTCTTCTTGGAGTTAACAAACCATGTCGTTATCTCCTGACGTCCCTTGGGCTTTTCCCTGATAACGGATGTCGCCATGTCGCCGTAGATGACCATCGCAAGGGTCCTCGGTATCGGCGTGGCAGTCATTACGAGGTTATGGACGCTCTTTACGGTTCCGTCAGATCCCTCATCTTTGAAAAGGAGCTTCTCCCTCTGCTTAACGCCGAACCGGTGCTGCTCGTCTGCTATTACAAGAGCAAGATCCTTGAATCTTATATCATCTGTCAGAAGCGCATGTGTTCCGATTATGACCCTTGCTTCCCCGCTTGCGATCTTATCCTTTATCTCAGCCTTATCTGAAGCCTTCGTCTTACCGAGCAGGAGAACCGGCTCCATACCGCTGTTCTTCATGAGACCGGATAATGTTTTATAGTGCTGCGTAGCAAGTACTGATGTGGGTGCAAGGAGCACTGCCTGCTTGCCCATCAATGCGGTAATAAGCATGGAAAGAGCTGCGACCATCGTCTTACCTGAACCTACGTCACCCTGGATAAGCCTGTTCATAGGAGTCGTGGACATGAGGTCTGTCTGGACGTCCCTGAAAGCTGCCGTCTGATCGCCTGTCAGGGCAAATCCGAGATTGCTCTTTATCTGGTTCCATCTTGCTGCAAGATCACGGCTTATGCTGTTAGGGCCGGATGGTATTACCTGCTCTGCAACTTCCTTTATACCGTGTCCTGAGCTGTAGAGCTTCATGCCGATACCAAGAAGGATCAGTTCCTCGTAAGCTAACTGTTCCCTGGCTCTTCCTGCGTCCTCCAAAGAAGCCGGGAAGTGTGCCATCATGTAAGCTTCCTTGGGTGATACAAAACCCTTCTGCTTTGCAATACTCTCAGGAATGCAGGATAAGAGCTCATCGCCGCAGAGCTTTAATGCCGTTGAGACCCACTTGGAGATATTGTTGGATGTAAGTCCTGCTGTTAAGTGGTATACAGGCCTTACAAGCGCATCATCAGTGATCTTCTCAGCCTTCTCGATATAAGGATTTACCATCTGCATCTGACCGTTAAAAAGAGTGACCTGGCCATGAATGAAGCATTCGTCACCTGCTGAGAACTTGCCGGACAGATATGGTGAATTGAAAAAAGTCAGCTTGATCCTTCCCGTGCCGTCACTTACGAAGAAAGTCAAAGGCTTCTTCCTGCTCGTGATGTTAACTGAAGGATTGGTCATTACCGTTCCTCTGAATGACAGGTCATAACCAGTGCTGTCATCTATGCGGTCAGTCATATCAAATGAACCGATCGTGCCGACTCTTGACCAGTCGTCATAACGCCACGGGATAAAAGCTATAAGATCGTAGATAGTGTAGATATCGAGCTTCGCAAGCTTCTCTTCGGCAGAAGGACCGACACCGTAAAGGTCGGTAACAGGATTAGACAGATGGATAGCGGCCATGTCTTATATCCTCCTCTTGCAGAAAGAGACACAGGGACACGAGTCACACTTGGGTGACTGTGCCGTGCAGTATTTTCTTCCCAGATCGACGGACAGATGTCCGATACTGATCCACTGTTCTTCAGGAAATACCTTCATTATGTCCTTCTCAACCTTCGCAGGGTCACTGCTCTCAGTTATTCCTATTCTCTTCATTACGCGCTTGCAGTGCGTATCAACGACTACTGCGGGCGTGCCGTAGACCTCTCCAACGATGAGGTTTGCGATCTTCCTTCCGATGCCCGGGACCTCCATAAGAAGGTCAACATCATCAGGTACTTTGCCGCCCCACTCTCCGGTCATCTTCTTCGCAAAAGCCATAACTGACCTGGTCTTGGAAGCTGTAAGCCCGCATGGCTTTATTATGGCTGCGACAGCTTCAGGATCTTCACCTGCGATCGACTCCATATCCGGATACTTCGCGAAAAGTTCTTTTGCAGTAATATTAACCCTTTTGTCGGTGCATTGTGCGGACAATATGCCTCGGATGGCTAAGTTTTGTGGACAATCGTAGTCCAAAGAACATGTGCTGTCCGGAAATTCCGTTGACAGCGCAGTATAAGTCTTTTCCGCAAGGGACCTGATTTTCGAAATAGCGGCAGCCAATCTTCTTACTCCCGGTCTTCAGGCGGATAAGGGAAAGAGAAAACAAATCTTGCGCCGCCTAATTCTCTTCCTTCGTCACAGATTATCGTCTGACCGTGACCTGCAAGGATCTGCTTGCAGATATAAAGACCAAGACCGAAGCCTTCGGATTTACGCGAGGCATCTGCCTGGTAGAAGCTCTCGAAGATCCTCTGTCTCTTTGATTCTTCAACGCCTGCTCCGGAGTCTTCGACAGATATGATTATCTTTCTGGCCTTGGGATTTGTCTCCGTTGATATCTTTATCTCGCCGTTCTGAGGCGTGAACTTAATTGCGTTAGTTATGATGTTTATTATTACCCTGCAGAGCTGCTGGGCCTCACCATACGCGGTGATTCCGGGGCCGGGATCCAATGACTTGATGACCTTGATCTGCTTATCTGTAAGCTGTGCCTCAAGGTTATCTACGATGTCATTGATCATGTCATTGATATTGAATTCCTCCATCATGTCAGGATCAGGGTGAGACAATGAAGAAGCCTCTGTCATCTGCGTTACGAGCGTTCTGATCCTGTCGGTTTGCTGCTTTATCAGCTCAAGATAGTGATCCTGTTTATCCTCAGGGATCGTGCCGTCCAGCATGGCGGTAACAAAACCGTTTATAGATGTAAGAGGTGTTCTTATGTCATGCGCGATCGATGAGATAAACATCTCTCTGTCGTGCTCCTGATTTTCGAGTGATTCGATCATCTTGTTGACCGTACTGCCCATCTCGGTAAACTCCGACGATACCGACAAAGTCGTGTAGTCATTGGCATCTGAATATCTCGGACTAACTCTTACGGAATAATCGCCTTCAGCTACCTTGGATATCGCCTGTGAGATATCCTTTATAGGCATGAGGCTGAAGTATACGAAAACAGCATAAAGAACGATCGCGATTATCATCGCAACCAGTGCAGGAATAAGGATTACCTTGATATATTCGGCTTTCGTGCGCTCCGTGCCTTCGCTGTTGCTTACGAGAACAAAATAATCCGTACCCGTGATGCTGGCACAGCTGATAGATATTACGCGTCCGGTATTCGTCGAACTGATGCTCTGCCTGCCAGCAGATGATGCTCTCTCGATAAGATCGAGCACTTCTTTCTGGGTGATCATATAAGGCGCATCATCAGTCGTCGCGATATTGTCTGAAGAATCGAGCACAAAGTTATTGCGGCAGTAGATCCTTCCGGTCTTATCGGTAATATAAAGCGAACCGCTGGAACTGTATGTCTGTGAATTGACGAATTTGTCTACGATCCTGGAATTCTTGAAGTTATCTGTTCCGTCATCGTTAAGCGTGTATTCGAAAGGAACGGACTGGAGAGACGTGATGGTATTGATATCTGAAGCCAGGTCCGTAGCAGCCCTGTCAGTGCCTGTTTTGACATTGAGGATAAGGCTGTTGTACATATTCTCATAGGAAAGGAACAACAAGACTGCAAATACAATCAGAGTTGTCAGTACAAGAAAAGATATAAGAAAAACGGCAAATCCCGCCGATACCCGCTTACCGTCAGCTCTCGGCGCCATTAATTACTTACCTCGTCTCGAATTTATAACCCTTGCTCCAGACGGTCTTAATGCTCCAGTTCTGCTCCCTGTCGGGATTCTCGATCTTCTCTCTGATACGCTTGATATGGACGTCGACTGTACGTGATTCTCCGTAGAAATCATAGCCCCAAACGTTCTCCAAGAGCTGTTCTCTGGTAAAGACTCTGTTGGGATTGGATGCAAGGAAGAATAGGAGTTCAAGCTCCTTGGGCGGCATGTAGATCTCTTTTCCGTCTACACTTACTACATAACGGATCTTGTCGACGGAAAAACCGGGATAGGTAATAACGTCAGCAGATCCTTCGCTCTTCTCGGACGGTGCCGGGGCAGCGTCGCGCTTATCTGTTCTTCTCAATACTGCCTTTACTCTGGCAAGTACTTCCTTAGGCTCAAACGGCTTAGGGATATAGTCATCAGCACCAAGCTCAAGACCGACGATCTTATCAAGAGTGTCGGTTCTTGCTGTGAGCATGATGATCGGACAATCTGATGTCTTTCTGATCTCACGGCAGATATCATTGCCGTCCATGCCGGGAAGCATGAGGTCCAATATTACGATGTCAGGTGCAAAACTATTGAAAGCAGCAACGGCTTTGTCGCCCTGCATACATGTGGAGACCTGATATCCCTCTTTCTCAAAGTAAAGCTTAAGAACTTCAATGATGCCCGGATCGTCGTCTACGAGCAAAACCTTGTTAGCTGCCATAAGATCACCCCTGGTCTACAACTTTCCTGGTTTTTCCTGTTTGTAACAATGTTACAAACCTTTACTCTTCGTCAGAAGCAGTGCTTCCCACGTCAAAATTGTTTATCTCGGCTGTATAAGAATCCAGATCTGTGAAGTTCTTATAAACCGAAGCGAAGCGGACATAAGATACGCGGTCTATGTCCATTAGCTTCGTCATAATAAACTCGCCTATTTCGGACGATGTTATCTCTTTATTAAATCTCTCTTCTACGAGATGCGTAATATCAGAAACGATATTCTCTTTGACCTGTTGTGATACTCCGCGCTTCTGGCAGGCAACGTCCAGACTTCTTAAGATCTTATCCGGATCGTAAAGCTGCTTGGTTCCGTCCTTCTTGACTACCATCGGCTTTAAGCCTTCGATCTTCTCTATCGTCGAAAATCTTGCGCCGCAGACAAGACATACACGTCTTCTTCTGACAGCGAAGCCGTCATCGGTCGGTCTTGAATCCAGGACCTTGTCGTCGTTCGCGCCGCATTTTGGACAGATCACGGAATTACTCCCTTAAATTACTGTCCGTCCTTACCGAACATGAACCAGGGCTTAGCTGACTTCTGAGCCTTCTCCTCTGCTACAGGAGCTACGTTAGCCTGAGGTCTGCCACCCATCTGTACGGGCTGCTGTGAAGGAGCCGGTGCAGGTGCGGGAGCTGCCTGCTGAGGCATAGGCTGAACAGGAACCTGCTGAATAGGAGCCTGAACGGGAACCTGCTGAACAACCTGAGGAGCAGGTGCGGGCTGAGCTACTGACTCATCGCCGAATCTGAAGCCGGGCTGAGGTCTCTGTACCGGAACGGGTGCCGGTGCGGGCTCGGGCTGTCTGGGTGTGTAGTCTGTTCTCGGCTGAGGAGCAACAGGCTGTCTTGCTGAGATCAATGTAGGATTCTCTCTGGAGAGAACTGATGTGCTTGCTCTGTGTCCTGCAGAAGCATTGACTGTTCCGTCAAAACCGGAAGCGATGACTGTGATCATGAGCTCATCTTCGAGTGAATCATCAACGACTGCACCAACGATGATCTCTGCTTCAGGAGCTGCTGCCTGACGAACGATGGATGAAGCAGCGTCGATCTCGGAAAGACGCATTCCTCTTCCGCCTGTGAAGTTAAGGATAACACCTGTAGCTCCGTCGATCGTTGTGTCGAGGAGAGGTGAATTGATAGCCTGCTTGATAGCAACGGAAGCTCTGTCCTCACCGGAAGCACGGCCGATACCCATGTGGCATACACCTGCATCCTTCATGACACGTGTAACGTCTGCCAAGTCGAGGTTGATGAGTCCGGGGATAGCAACGAGGTCTGAAATGCCGGCAACACCGAACTTCAATACCTGGTCAGCCATGTTGAATGCTTCTTCGAAGCTTGTATTGTCATCGACTACATCTAAGAGCTTGTCGTTGGAAACGATGATGAGTGAGTCAACTGACTTCTGGAGCTCACGGATACCGCGCTCTGCGTTAGCTGCTCTCTTAGCGCCCTCAAATGTGAAAGGGCTTGTAACAACTGCGACTGTGAGGATGCCAAGGTCTCTTGCGATCTGGGCAACAACGGGAGCAGCACCTGTTCCTGTTCCGCCGCCCATGCCTGCTGTGATGAAGAGCATGTCTGTATTAGCGATAGCCTCAGCGATCTCGTCTCTGGACTCTTCTGCTGCCTTCTCACCTACGCTCGGGTCAGCGCCGCAGCCTAAGCCTCTGGTGACCTTCTCACCGATCTGTATCTTGATCTCAGCCTTGTTGCGGGCAAGAGCCTGATTATCCGTATTAATAGCGATGAACGTGACGCCCTGGACACCACTCTCGACCATGCGGTTTACGGCATTGCTTCCGCCGCCGCCTACGCCGATTACCTTAATGCTTGCAACATTAGATTCGTCCATTGAATAGCTGTGCTTGCTCTCAGACATCATATTGTTCCTCCGTACTCTCTTTATAGTGCCAAATTGAATTTAATATTTCTTGATTAAATAAATATTATTAACCATTCAGAATCATAACCCAAAAGAAGTCTTCAATCAATACAAACAGTGGGAATAACTGCGTGATTGTAAAGAAAACTTCATATTTATCATATCATTATCTGAGCGAAAACAAGAATTTTATCAGTATTCCCTCAATGTCGGGTCATCGCCGGTCATATCGAGGAAGCCCTTTGTCTTTGGCGCATCCAGTGCGTCAGAATTAAATGCATAGAGGAGCCATGCGGTTTTGTCACTTATCTTATCAAGACTGTCAAACTTTATCTGGATAAGCTTATTCTGCGGTGAATAGACCGTAAGGAACATATATCCGCTGGGAAGGATCCTTACTTCCATGGTATTTTCGAACATTGAATAGGTGTCGCCGATGCTGGCATTATCCGCTGCAAGTATTGCTCCCAGAACGATTATCGCCTTCTTGTAATCATTCATATTGGAGATCCTGACCGGTTTTCCGAGTTCGGCATATGTCACATTAAGGCCGCAGATAACGGGTCTTACGGATTTCTTAGCATCGAAAGAGGTGAGTTCCAGGACGATTCCCTCCCTGTCGAGAGCCGCATAACCGTCCGGAGTCCTGATATAGCAGACCTTCATTCTTTCCTTGATCTGGACATCTACGGTGGAAGGAAGCTTTACGGACACTCTGATGTCCTCAATATAAGGGTTTTCCCTCTTTATGCGTTCTTCCGTCTTACCGTAGTCAAGCCTGATGATATCAAGTATATTTCCGCTGACGCCGCCCATGAGGTGGGCATTATATTCGAGCTTTAATTCCCTCAGGACCTGCTGGTCTGTCATGACCACATTGCCTTCCACGTGGGCATTTCTGACCCTGAAGGCAGGAAGGAACAGGATAAGGAGGACAATGGCGATTATAGCGGCAGCAAGGGCTATTGCGGTAATTCCCCTGCGGCTTAACGGAATGACTTCACTTAAAGGTCTCTTCTGCGGAGGACGCTTTTTGGGAACAGGTCTTTGGGCAGGTGCTTTCTTGGGAGCTTCGTCTTCTTCAGGCTCTTCTCCGTCTTCCGCACCGTCTTCTGAGACCTCTGATTCCTCTGCTTCGTCCTCTTCCGTTACCTCTTCATCAGACTCGTCTGAATCAGATGCTTCTTCAGCCTGATCATCATCCGGCTCATCTTCTTCGCCGTCCCGGCCTTCCTCGTACTGCTTTATGACAAAGATATCAGCTCCGGCTTCCTTTTCCGAGGCATCAGAATCCGAAGATCCTTCTTCCGAAGGCTCTTTGGCCGCTGCAGATGCCTCTCCGAATAACTTGTCTAACTCGTTGTCATCCATAGTGCTATTTTATCAGTTTACGGATTATTCCCAAGAGATGTCTTGATCGCTTCGGTTATCCTCTCACCTGTATCCCTTATCGCAAGGCTTAAGCTTGCCTTACGGATCTGATCCTGTCTTTCCGGATCGTTTAACAGGTCAGTAAGGACGGGAGCTAATTTGCCGGCTTTGACATCTTCATCACTTACAACTATTCCGGCGCCCTTGTCAGCGAGCGAATTCGCATTATATGTCTGGTGATCGTGCGCAGCGAAAGGATAAGGGACCATAATGGCGCAGGCACCTGTAGCCGTTATCTCCGCACAAGTTACGGCACCGGCCCTGAGGATCGAGCAGTCAGCCGCGGACATATAGAGATCGGGCCTGTCGATATATTCCCTTATCTCAAGATTCGGCAGCGCCTTTACATCATCCGTGATCTCTACGGAATTGTGCTTGCCTACTGAGATAACGAACTTTACGTCAGCAAATTCAGGCTTTTTCGCACACGCGAAAATAAAGTTCGTAAGCGTAGCTGAACCCAGAGAACCTCCCATGGTAAAGACGAGCTTTCTGTCAGGAGCGATACCCAGAGTCTTTCTGGATTCCTCCTTGGTAAGGCCAAACATGTTGCTCCTTACGGGATTGCCTGTATATACGACCTTTGAGGCCTTTGAGAATATAGATTCCTGGTTTGGGAATCCGGTCATTACGAGCGCTCCCTTTGCGAAGAGCTTGTTGGCTCTGCCGGGGAAAGCATTTGCCTCATGGATCATGACAGGGATACCGGCTTTTTTTGCCGCCATCAGAAGAGGCGCGCTTACATATCCGCCGGTCGAGATCACACAGTCAGGCTTGAAATCATTTATCAGAGAAAGGCACTGCTTCCTGCCTTTCCTGTTTGCACTCATAGTCTTAAGGACCTTAAACGAAGGCTTATACGGCATCGGAAGCGATTCAACATTTCTGAAATCATAGCCTGCCTTGGGCACGAGTTCGCCCTCCAGCCCTTCTTTTCTGCCGGTGAAGATTATCTTGCATTCGTCACCGTTCTTTGCTGCATCCTGTTTGAGAAGATCAGCTATTGCGAGCGCGGGATTGATATGTCCCGACGTTCCGCCGCCGGTGATAATGTAGCGTCTTTCCATGCAGATCACACTCCCGGTCTTAAGAGTTTCTTGGGAGAATGAAGTTTTTTCTTCTTCTCGGGACGTACTGTTCCGCTTCTGGAGACGGAAAGGATAAGGCCATAAGCAATAAGGAGCGTTACCTGCGCCGTACCGCCGTAACTGATAAACGGAAGCGTAACGCCTGTAGCAGGAATGACCTGCAGCTCAACCGAGATATTCATGAGGACTTCGACAAATATCAGGGCCGTACACCCGGTCGCAATAGTCCGCGAGAACACATCTTTGGCCCGCCAGCACACGGTCATGCACATAAAGAACATTATCAGGTACATAAGCATCAGGATGACCCCTCCGACAAATCCTGTCTCCTCGATGTAAATAGAGAAGATATAGTCGTTCTGGGCCTCTGATACGTAGTTATATTTTGATCTGGAATTGCCGAGGCCTACACCCCACATTCCGCCTGAACCTAAAGCATTGTGCGCGTTGTCAACCTGACGCGTATCGTCTCTTGTAAGACCTTCGTCCTCGTTGTCAAGTTCTTCGTCGTCAGCAGTAAAGATCGCGATTCGCTTGAAAACGTGTGCGTAGTTCTTCATGAATCTCTCACGCTTTTCAGCAGGCGTTACCGCAAATACGACAGAGCCGCCGACGATTCCGAAAACAAGCAGAACGAGTATTCCGTACAGCCATGATCTTAAAGGTATCTCGGATACGAGCGCACACATTAAGATTACCAGGGCAACGATAATGAAGCAGGACAGGTGGGGCTGGAGAAGGATTACAACGTCGACGAGGATACATAATCCGACAGGCACAAGGAATTCGATCATTGTATGTGCGATGATCTTTCCTGTCTTCGTCTTTGGTTCTCTTATCCTTCCTTCTTTTCGAAGATATGCGATTACAGAACGGTATCCGGCAAATGCAACGATAAGAGAGACTTTGATGATCTCCGAACTCTGGAGCTGGATAGGACCGATATTGATCCATCGCGCCGCACCGTGCTCACGTCCTACGCCGAGCGCGATCGTGGCAAGCGCTAAGCCAAGGCTTAATACATAAGCTCCGAAGGCGACCCATTTCTGCTTGAAGAAATCGATCGGAATGAACGATATGATGAACATTGCCACAATGCCGGCAATGGTAAATCTTACCTGTCTTGTAAGGAACCATGAGGAATCCTTGAACTGTCCGTATGCGTCAGGACCGGAAACCGAATAAAGGATGACCAGACCGAAGACGATAAGCACAAAGACCATGAGGATCATGGGAATGTTGGTGGTCTTTACAGCCTCTTCTATCCTGGCCGCATTAAGTCCTTCAGACTTGGCAGGGGGCTCGATAAGGCTGTCGATATCTGTGATCTTTCCTGTTTTAGGATCAGCAAAGGGCTTTTTAACGGCGCTTTTCCTGCCGTTAGGAAAGGGCTTTGCCGGACCTTTTTTCGCAGGCTGTCCCGCATCCGGAACGCCTGTTTTAGCCTGAGTATGGGGATTACCATACAACGGCACGTCAGGTATTATCGACTTTACTTTCTTATCAGCCATTTATCAGGCATTTCCCTTCTCGATAAAATACTTCGCCACATTCTCGAAGCCGAAGCTGTGTGAAGCCTTAAAGAGCAGCGCATCGCCGTCTCTTACATAGTCTTCGAGACGTCTTTGCACATCTTCAGTATCTTTACATTTTACTATTTCGAGCTTCATATCAACCATATGAGCTCCCTTGATGAATTCGTCGGCATTCTCGCCTGTTACAAACACTCTGTCGAAGTCATAGGAAGCGCATGACTTGCCTGTAAGCTCGTGAAGTCCCGGAGCGAATTTGCCGAGTTCGAGCATGCCTCCCAAAGCTAAGACCTTACGGTGGCCCTTCGCCTTTCTGGAGAAGTTCAGGAATGCGTTTTCCATTGATTCGGGCGATGCATTATAAGCATCGTTCATTACAAAATATCTGGCTGTTTCTGTGATGGCACCTCTGCCGTCCATAGCGCTTCTTGCACTTATTACATCAGCGATCTTCTGCTGGCTCTCAATAGAATTCGTGATTCCCATCATGTAGGCACAGAAGATTGCAAAGAGTGCATTCCTTATCGCAGGATCGCCATACATTCCTACTTTCAGCGGGACCTGGAATTCAGACTCAACACCCATCCTCTTAAGCTTTGCGCCAAAAGACATTCCCTCGTCTGTCTCCTTTACATCAGTAGCGGAAATGATCAAGGGACAGGGCAGATTGTCATCTGAACTTACCTGGATGCCTGCAATGAAATTATTTATCGTGAGCACCTTAACGCAGTGGTCAAAGAGCTTTCTGTCATCGCTGTTAACTGCAATAATGCCGCCGTCAGTAAGACCTTCCGTGATCTCCATCTTGGCATTCATGATAGCGTCTTTACTCTCCAGGATACCGATATGCGAATAACCGATATTGGTAATGATCGCTATGTCAGGTCTTGCGATCTTCGTAAGATATGAGATCTGGCCCGGGCCTCTCATTCCCATCTCAACAACGATAGCTTCAGCATCTTCCGGTGCCGATAAGATCGTCTTGCTCATGCCTATCTCGTTATTGTTGTTTGCCTTTGTGGAATGGACCTTAAGGCCTGTCTTCAGGACTTCAGTGATCATGGTCCTGGTAGATGTCTTTCCGACAGAACCCGTTACCGCAATAACTTTGCATCCTAGCTTGAATCTGTAATGGTTTGCAAGAAGTCCAAGCGCCTTAACGGTATCTTCAACGATGACCGCCTTTGC
>OCTX012002715.1_pt1 | contig 14865 bp, 16 predicted proteins | sample 1539691 | NCBI WGS metagenome assembly OCTX01 (sample SAMN02144231, study PRJEB22623) | gut metagenome | biome: sheep rumen | host: Ovis aries | place: New Zealand | reverse complement strand
CATAAATAAAGTTAAAAACAAAGATTTTCCAACTTCTTTACAACTTTTGGAGCAGTGAACGCCATCAAGCTTGCTTGTTTGGTTGAGTCGAGACAAAAGTCAACGAGGTTAAACTCTTGGAATCCTCATTCACACTGAGGATGTAGAGATTTTGGGCCCAAGATTCGGACGCATACCTTCAACTGCTTAATAACTATATTTCACCCCAAGAGTATAGCGGTTACACAACAGATAACCTCTATTCAGCGGGGTTGCTGGAACAACTTAGCTCTGCAGAACAAACTCCCGAAGAGAACGGTGTTCATGGAATGGAATTAGGAGTACGCAAATATAAGCTTAACATCATGGGTGACAAACTCATGAGGATCCTGAGAAATGCGGGTTATAAGCAACGAGTTATAATGTAGCAATAGCGAGGTTATTAGTTCAATCCGCTCGATTCGTATTTGAAATAAAACAAATATGAGTCTTTCGGGTTTTTAGATGTTAATAGTAAATTCTCCAATTCTCAAATTCTTGATATGAGTGAAGACTTCGCTTCAATGGAAAAAGCCCAGTTAATCTCCATGATTCACTTTCTCAAGGAACGTGATGAAGAGAGTAAAAAGGAAAATCAGGAGCTAAAGGAACTACTGAAATCCTTGCGGGAAGAATACAGAGAACAGAACAGGAGGCTTTTGAATACAATTGAGACTCTCACTCAGCAAGTTTACTAAAATTATGGTTGTTATTGACCTTAACGGGTTTAAAATGACCGATTACTTCAATATGTTTAGGAATTCATTAATAATAACATTATTTTTCTTTTTTAATGGGATTCTCGGCTTTGTCTGCCAAATGCTCTACGGAGCATATTTTGGGGTTGGAGCTGATATGGATATGTATTATAAACTTTTGTCTATTCCGACCATAGTAACAGGAACTACTCCTGTTCTTTTCGCATCATTATTGATCCCCCTTTATCCTGTTTACGAGAAAAAAGGCGTGTTAGACGCATTCTTTGCAGAAATACACCATAGAATTCTATATTTAAATATATGTTGTATAGCTCTAGTAGGAATATTAACACTTTCCAGTATGCTTATTTTTAATAATGGAGATATGGAGTCGCGCTACGTTATAAGTGTTTTGTTATGGGTGTCTGCTTTTTTTTCAATTATGAATGGTCTTTATTCTTCTATTTTGAACTATAAGAAAAGATTTACACTTGTAGCATCATTATCATCATCTACTTATGTAGGTATAATATTTTTAGTTTATACATTACATGATAAACTTGGCGTTACTTCAATAGCATTAGGTATGCTTTTAGCTTCTTTATTTAACTTTATAATAATGAAAGTTTTAGTAAAATCACCCTTTTCCAATGTTACTGTCGATATCAGCTATAGAGATATGCTCGCTAATCTCTTTTATATAGTAATAACTCTTGTCCCTTTTACTACATATGCTGCTATTGCTTATTTATGGGCAGAAAAACTTGCAGAAGGATCTGTCTCATATTTGGGATATTCACATAGTTTTGAGGGATTTCTTTCAGTCGCTGCAAGCATGGGAATTGCAACAGTATCTTTTCCTGACATTGCTAAACAATTATGTTCTGATGATTATGAGGTCAGGAGGGCTTCTCTATTTTCGTTCTTGAATGTGATAAAGATAGTATTTTTATTCTTACTTATTTTTGTGGTATATGGATGTTTTTTTTGCCAGCCAATAATATCCTTTCTTTTGGGCCGAGGAGAGTTTGCAATTTCTGATGTTGAGAATTTAAGTAAGGTTTTACCGGTTTATTTCATTAGTGGAAGTATGATAGCAATTCTGAATTTAATTAGAAACGTATATTATTCACTCGGTAAAGAAAAAACATTTGCTATAATAGCTCTTATAACTACTGTTTTTTTTGGCCTCTCTTCTTTTCTTATTGGGACAAACATAACGTATGTGGGTGTGGGGATGTTTGAATGTACGTCTTTTACTTTCATCGTATTCTTTTCGGTTTATACTTTAAACAAAGAATATCATATTTTAACTCGCAATTTAGGATGTGTAATTTTAAAAGAATCCTTTAGTGTTCTTGCCATAGGTTTTACAGTAAAATTTGTCTGTGAACAGGTTATCTCAGAAGCAACTCCGTTTATTACTTTATTGATATCAGGTACGTTTTATTTTCTATTGCTATTTTTTGCAATAGTCTATATCCTTAAGGTTCCTGAATTAGTTCTTTTTGTCAATAAACTTAAAAAGGAAAAGTGAATTTTTGATTATGGCAAAGTATTTTATAACATACGGTGATGAAAAGTTCAAATCCGCAAGAGATAAGATTGTTTCTCAGGCTATAGCTATTAAGCTATTTGATAAAGTAATTGCTTATGGAAGAGAAGATCTCTCGAAGGAACTTTTAAATTCGGAAATAATTAATATACCAAGGGGCGGTGGTTTATGGAGTTGGAAGCCAGATATTATATGGCAGACAATGAAAAGTGCCCAGGATGGTGATATTATTATATATTGCGATTCAGGATGTACAGTACAGCCAAGTAGGGAATGGCAATGGTATTGGGATAAATTGGAAAAGTATGACATCATTGCACAGAGAATATACAATCGTACAGAAAAATGGACGCGTAAGGAATTACTTGATTATTTCTCTGGAAATGGGAATTATTGGACAAAGTGTTATCAATACCAGGCTACTATTTCATTAAAGGTAACTGATTTTACAAGAAATTTTATAACAGAATGGCTTGAAATAATGCTTCAGCATCCTGTATTCGCTATGGATGTGACGGACGAAGAAAGACCTATGCAACATAAAGAACTGATAGCCAATCGTCATGATCAAGCTGTTTATTCTGCATTAATCTATAAATATCTTAGAAACAGCAAAACTGAAAGTAAAATATACACGACATGGGAGCGAATAGAAGATTTGCATCCATTCCGTAAACAAGCTATACGGGCTACAAGGTTGCGACAAGGAGAGGAAGAGGCTGAAAAAGGAAGAATAATTAAAATTTTTAAGAGATTGATAAAAGAATATATCTTATATCCATTAGTGTATACACCGCAACAATATTTTTATTGGCAAATTAACAATGTTTGATTATTAATACCTGTGAGATATTATCTAGAGAATAAAGACAGATTTTTATTATGATAGAAGGCTCTCTAATAGCAATATTGACACTTTTTGTGGGATTTTGTATCATTTATATGATAAAGCATCGCGACGACTTGTCCGCTTTTGCTTTTTTTGTACTCTACATATATATGATATTTGCCCTTGTAGGTTATGCTTTTTTTCCAGAATTACTTGAATTAGCAGGAACTTATTATGGGGTAGAAATGTTCTACTATTATTGGGGCTTTATGTTCTTGTCGTTTCTTTTTACGTTTATTGTATACAAGAAAGTTTCTCCAAGATACCTTTCTGGAAGAATTATATATGTGTTAAAACCAAACAGAGGAAGGTCTAAACTCTTTTTCGCTTTTTTGATCATTTTATATATCTGGATAAATTTCTATTTCCATTATAATAGGTCAAGTTTTGGATGGGGGCAGGAACGTCCAATGGGAGATGGCTATTTTGTTTTGTCATTCCGTTACTTTCAATCTGCGACATTAATATTGTATGCATTGTTACGTATACATTTTAGCAAATTTAAATTAATCTTGTTCTCATTCTGTTTCGTACTCTATTTACAAGTGGATGTAGCAGCAGGTGCTCGTAGTGATATATTATATGGCTTTATTGCGATTCTACTTTTTGAACTATATCCATTGGTAAACACTATAAAAAAGGATAAAAAAAAGTTGATTCTTATGCTAATAGCAGGAGGGGGGCTGATCCAAGTTTTACTTATTTTGCTTTCTATAAGATCTGCGGGAAGTATCTCTTTTTCCGACATTGCAGCAGCTTCTAATGATGAAAACGATGTTCCATTTGTAGAAAAACTGCTATTACAAGACTATTTCTCGCCTAGTCAGACATTACTTTTAGCTATGCACTACAACTTTATCAACCCTATAGAAGTATTTCTCTCTAATTTTTGGAATATAATTATTGCATCAAAATACCCTTATTTAACGTCAGAAATTGTTGGCCTAATTAACGGATCTCTTTCAAGACATGAAGGCTGGGGCTTCCATTTCTTTGTTGAGGGGTATTGCTTCATGGGTATCTTAGGCTTTATTTATAATGGTGTCGTTTGGAATTTTGTAATGAAACTATTCCATATGTTCACGCAAACAAACAACACTAGCTTTAAACGAGCAATGATAATGATATGTGCGAGTTCGATAGTGTCTATGATGCGTTCTCAATCCTCTCAATCTTATCAGAATTTTATATTTAGCTTATTGCCTGCTATTATTTTGCTTGCTTTTGCGTTCGATTATAGAATTTGCATGATAAAAAGAAATAAATAGTATGAAAATAGTTAATATCATAGGTGGCCTTGGCAATCAAATGTTCCAATATGCATTTGCGATTGCTTTGAAATGCCAAAATCCAGAAGAGGAGGTGAAAATAGATACGCAGCTCTATCGGTGTCCTCTGAAAAAAAAATATAGAGGGAATAATTTCTACCATAATGGCTTTGAGATAAGAAATATATTTCCAAAAGCAGATATTCCTATTGCTACATTCCGAGATTTAGTGAAATATTCATATTTTCTCCCTAATTATATCCTTTATAAGTCGTTAAGGAGGTTTATTCATTATCGCAAATCAGAATACAAGCAAACATATAAGGAGGCATATGTCTATGATTCTAATGTACTAGTTAGTGATGCATCCTATTATGAAGGCTATTGGATGAGCCCCTCTTATTTTGAACTATGTCGTGGAGAAATATTGGATGCTTTTACCTTTAAGGAGTTTGATACGGAAGAGAACATGAAATGGAATACGATGATACAGTCAGACAAATCCGTTACGATACACGTTCGTAGAGGTGACTATATCGGAGCTGAGAGCTTTAAAGATATTTGTACTTTGGCTTACTATAGAAATGCAATAATTGAAGTAAAGAGATATATTGAAAATCCAGAATTCTATGTGTTTTCAAACGACCAAGAATGGTGTATGAAAAACCTGAGTGATGCTTTCGGCGATTCAAAAGTGTCATTTGTAACAAATAACAAAGGTGCAGAAAGCTATCGTGATATGCAATTGATGTCGTTAGCAAGATGTAACATTCTTGCAAATAGTTCCTTTTCATGGTGGGGCGCATATTTGAATCAGCGAGATAATCATATTGTATTTTGCCCAGAGAAATGGGTGAATAATCTCAAATGTGAAGATATTATTTTAAAAGAATGGATTAAAATATCTGGGAAATGAAATATCGTACTTTTTCTTTTGTTGATAAGATATATGAAGCCCTTGCTCCAAAATCAGAAGGACTTGAGGCTGATACTAGAAATATCGTGAAGCTAATAAGCGATAATAATCCGTGTATGATTTCGAGATTTGGTTCAACTGAACTTCAAACCTTGTGGTATTCACGCTTTTATCCACTATCGTTGCCATTAAAGGAACGTACATATAATAATATCCAAAATGCGTCTGGATTCTTTCCCGTTACACATAAGAACCTTAAACGGTTTTATCATGAATACAACGCTGATGTTAAGGATATGGATATGTTGGTAAGCTGGCGTATTGAGGAGTTGTTCTTTAAAGATTGGATACGAAAGAAACAGATGATAAGGAAAACCACAATGGATACATTCTACGCACAGGAACGACCATGGACGGCTGCATTGGAAGGAAAGCGTGTCTTAGTGGTTCACCCTTTTGCGGAAACGATAGAACAACAATATAACAACTTCAGGGATAAACTTTTCGAGAATCCCAAGATATTGCCTGTATTTGCTTCACTACAGACCGTGAAGGCTGTACAGTCTATAGCAGGAGAGAAAGTGCAGTATTCTGACTGGTTTGAAGCACTGGATTATATGAAGTCGGAGATAGACAAAAAAGAATATGATATAGCCTTGATAGGCTGTGGCGCGTATGGGTTGCCGTTGGCAGCTCATGTCAAGCGTATGGGTAAGAAATCAGTCCATATGGGGGGGGGTAATTCAGTTCTTGTTCGGCATCAAAGGAAAACGATACATCGAGAGTCCTGAATACTCACAATATATAAATCAATATTTTGTGTACCCTCCGGAAACAGATAAACCTAAAAACAGTCAAATTGTAGAAGGAGGTTGCTACTGGTAACATCCTTTACAATTTAGACAATGGCCTACCGCAGTTTTAAGTACAGTGATAATATATATAAGTTGTTAACTCCAAAACCTGCGGGGCTTGAAGAAGAAACGCAGATTATAGTCGATTTATTGGAATCAGACAAGCCTTGCATGATTTCCAGGTTTGGTAGCGTAGAGTTGCAGGCAATTTGCTTAATGCGCTATTGGCCTTGGTTGAATTTCTTGAAAGAAAGATCCTATAGGCAAATAGGGAATAACGCAGGCTTTTTCCCGGTAGACAAGCAGCAACTGATGCGTTTCTACCGTTGTTACAAGGAGGATGTTGCCCAAATGGATACTCTTGTGACATGGCGCATAGAGGAGCTGTTTGTTCATGACTGGCTCAGAGGTAAGCAGAGAATACAGAAGTCTACCTTGGATGAATTCTATGCTCAATCTAATCCTTGGACTCAGGCACTAAAGGACAAGAAAGTCTTGGTTGTTCATCCATTTGCAGAGACAATTGAAAAACAATACCAAAAACGAGAGTCACTGTTTGATAACCCATTAGTGTTACCTGGTTTTAAGTCACTAAAAACCGTAAAGGCCGTACAGTCAATAGCAGGGAACAGTGTTGAATTTAGAACATGGTTTGAGGCGCTTGATTTTATGAAATCTGAAATAGATAAAGCGGATTATGATATTGCGTTAATAGGCTGCGGTGCATATGGTCTGCCTTTGGCGGCTCATGTGAAGCGGATGGGGAAAAAGGCGATTCACATGGGCGGTGTTCTCCAGTTCCTTTTTGGAATTAAGGGGAAACGCTATGTTGACAATCCTGAAACAGCGAAGTATATAAATGAATATTTTGTTTCACCTTCTGACACAGACAGGCCTAAATTGGCTGAAAAAGTCGAAGGTGGATGTTATTGGTAAATAATACAAAATTATGAGTGAAATAAGATTTAGACTTGCTAAACCAAGCGATGCGAAACAGTTGGCTAACTGCCATTGGCATGTAAGAGACAGATATTCTCAGGGAATATTCCTTTCTTTAGGGAAGCCATTCTTAAGATATTATTATAAAATTATTTTAGACGATCCCAATGAAATAGTGGTATGTGCAGAGCATAAAACTATGGGGATTGTTGGCTTTTGTAATGCTACACTTGATGCAAAAGAACAAGCTAAAAGATTAAAAAAACACGTTGTAGGGTTAGGATTGTCTGCTGTTTTTTCATTAATATGCCATCCATCTCTCATTAAAGCTGTTTGGCAACGTTATCGCTCGTTAAGTGATAACGGTCCACAATTTGTACATGTAGAAGGTGTAAGAGGTGAATATTGGTGTTGGATGAAAGAAGCAGGAGATAGTTTTCAAAGTGTTGATTTGAACCAATCTCTAAAAAATGTAGTATATGATCTTGGAGTAAGAGAAATGTATTCTGAAGTTGACAAATTTAACAAACACGTTTATAAATTCCTTACAATGAAAAAAAATATTGAGGTCGTTGAGGAAATAAAATTGCCGGATGGACGTGAAAGGGCTTTGTTGTTAGAACATTTAGAATATAAAGTGATTAATAATGAATGATATGAAAATTAATCTAATTGAACTGTTTGAGGAATCAGTGAAGAAATATCCTCAGAAAGTAGCTGTCATTGATAAGGATAGGGAGATTACTTTTGAGAATCTCAGAGTAGAGGCAATTACTTTGGCACAAAAAATCATTTATGGTGGAGCATGCCAAAACAGACCTGTCGCTGTATTTCTTGATAAGTCGATAGAGAGCGTGTATTCTGATTTAGGAATTATCTATTCTGGTAATTTCTACATGAATTTGGATATTAAAACTCCTGCCGAGCGTATCAGCAATATTCTGAAATTAGTGGAGCCTCGATTTATCATCTCTACTAGCAAGCAGATTAAGAGTATTGAGGCTATTATTCCGGATACAATTGGTGTTATCTTACTCGATGTCGATGAAACAAAGGTATGCTTCGATGCAGGATATGTTCTTGATAGGTTATCTCCGATTATAGATACAGACCCTTCCTGTATCATCAATACATCTGGCTCAACAGGAACACCAAAGGGGGTAGTGTTGAATCACAAGAGTTTCTTTGATTTTATTGAGTGGGCCATTGATACGTTTAAGTTTGAGGATGATTTAGTGATGGGATCACTTTCACCAATAGTTTTCGATATTTACAGTTTCGAATTGTGTATGATGATGGCTAAGGCTAGCACTTTGGTCGTACTGCCTGGTAATCTGGCTGCCTTCCCTGCTAAGATTCTTGATTTGTTGGAGAAACATAAGGTGAACTTCTTATTCTGGGTACCAACTATCATGGTAAATATAGCCAATATGAATCTTCTGTCTTCCTACAAACTGGATAATTTGAAGACAGTATGGTTCGCTGGAGAGGTGTTCCCAACCAAGCAGTTTAATTATTGGCATCACCATTTGCCAAAGACAACATTTGCTAATCTGTATGGTCCTATTGAAATAACTCTTGATTGTACCTATTTTATTGTAGATAAAGAAATACCAGACGAACAGCCTCTTCCAATTGGCTATGCATGTAGAAATACAGATATAATTATTCTTGATGCTGATGATAAAGCAGTAAAAGAACCAAATGTAGAAGGAGAATTATGTGTAAGAGGAACTTCTTTGGCTATGGGCTATTATAACAATCCGGAAAAGACGGCAGCTGCATTTGTGCAGAATCCTCTCAACAAGGCTTATCCTGAAATGATTTATCGTACTGGTGATATTGTTTGTTACAATGAGGAAGGTCTGATTATGTTCAAGGGAAGAAAGGATAATATTGTGAAACACATGGGTTATCGTACTGACCTTGGTGAGATAGAGCATGTGATTATCAACACCTTGAAGCTGGTGAAGAACGGCTGTATTGTATATAATCAGGCTCAGAAAGAGATAACACTATTCTATGAGTCAGAACAGGAGATTCCTGCTTCTGAGTTCCGTAAGAAGATTGGTCAGGCTCTGCCCAAGTATATGATTCCTACTGTTTACAACCATCTGGAATTGCTGCAGCGCAATACCAATGGCAAGATTGACAGGTTGTATTATAAGAATTTGGTGAATGCGTAAAGTAAAGTCTTTTGAACAGACACAGCTTTTTTCTAAGCAAGTTCGTTCCTTACGGAAAGGCTGTGTTACCAACTTCTATTGGGATCCTCAAAAGCATCCGTATTGGTTGGCTGAGGAGAGCCTGGCATACGAAGAGTTCGATGAAGGTTTTCTGATGTTCCATCATTCCGATACTTTCTCTAATATGTATTATATCGCTACGGATTATGCTGCTGTAGCCACGATGCTGCAGGCTGTGCAGATAGAGGATGATTTAGTTGTTGATGTAGTATTAAGAGGTGATGACCGTAGTGCGATAGAGGCTTTTGAGGGTATGGGATTTGAGTTATACCGATCGCTTTATCGCATGAGCCATGTTGGGCAGATGGTACAGCATGACTGGGTGAAAGCGCCATGTGTGGTGCAAGGTACGAAGGCTGATGCAGCTTTAGTTCATCATATTCTTCTTACGGATTTTGACCCATTGGCAGAACAGATTCCTTCGCTCAAGGAGATTGAAGATTTTTCTGAGCGAGGGGAACTTTCAGTCATAAAAGATGGAGATAATCTTTGTGGATTCTTGATTGCTGAGAATACAGGGGCCACATGGTATCTAAGATACTGGTACACCTCTCCAGAATATAGAAATCACGGCATTGGTGCGAAATTACTCAGGGCTTCGCTGATTAATGGAATACAATCTAAACGCCAGATTTTCTGGGTACTCTCCGATAACGAGAATGCGATCAAGTGTTATGAGCATTTTGGTTTTTCGCGGGAGAATATGAATGATTATGTATTGATAAAAAAGAAATAAGTATGAAAGAAAAAATCGTTGCTATTTTGAATGAATTGCGTCCAGAATTTGACTTTTCTGTGGAAGGCGTAAACTTCATCGAAGAGGGTATGTTGGATTCCTTCGATGTTGTGAATCTAGTTGATGAACTTGACTCTACTTTTGGAATATCAATTGATGGAGTAGATATTCTGCCTGAGAATTTCGCATCTGTTGAGGCTATTACAAACCTGCTTATTAAGAACGGCGTTAAATAATGGATTTTGTATTTAAAAATAAAAAAATTACTGGAATCCTGACTGTACTGCCTAAGAAAGCGGTGAAGTTTGAGGACGAGATGGCTAATTATAGTTTCTCGCCTGCAAAGTGCATGAAACTGAAGTTGGCTATGGGCTATAATGAACATCGTATTGCTGAACCTGGTCAGTGTTCTTCAGATTTTTGCAAGTATGGCTTGCAATATCTTTTTGACAATGATTTGTTGAAAAAAGAAGATATTGATGCATTGCTCTTTGTGTCTCAGTCGCCTGACTATTATATGCCACCTACAAGCAATATTCTGCATGGACATTTTGGACTAAAGCATGATTGTTTGTGCATGGATATTAATCAGGGATGTGCTGGTTTCGAGCTTGGTTTGATACAAGCATTCTTCTTGTTGGAGCAGCCTGCTATCAAAAAGGTTGTGCTGATGAATGCCGATGTACTGAGCCCTAAAGTTAGTGACAGAGACAGGAACAGTAAGCCTCTGATTGGCGATGCTGCGGCTATAACTATTGTTGAGAAGACTGATGATGACAGTACCATCTATGCCAATATAAAGATGGATGGTACAGGCGCATTCGCTTTGAATATACCTGCAGGTGGCTTCCGTCAGCCCAGTACACCTGAGACGGCTATAATGGAAGAAGATGCTGCTGGCAACTGGCGTAGCAAGGATAACCTTGTGATGCAAGGTGATGATGTGTTCAACTTTGTACAACGCGAAGTGCCTCCTATGATTGAGCATCTGCTGGAGAATGCGCAAGTAAGCACGGATTCTATTGATTGGTATATGTTCCATCAGCCGAATAAGTTTATGCTAAATAAACTTGCAGACAAACTTGGTGTACCTCGCGATAAGATGCCTGCTAATATCGTGGAGAATTTTGGTAATGCCAGCGGTGTGACAGTTCCTACTTGTATTAGTTATAATCTGGGCGAGCAGTTGGTTGATGGCTCCATGAATCTCTGTATGGCAGGTTTTGGTGTTGGTCTTACCTGGAGCAGTATTTTGATGGAAATGGGTAATTTGAAATTTAATAAGATAATAGAGTTTTAAACATAGTATTAACAAAAAAATAGAAAAAATGGAAGAATTAAAAAACAAATTGGCAGAAATTCTCGAAGTTGAGGACCTCGATGTTACAAAGAAATTCAGTGATTACGAAGAGTGGGATTCTCTTGCTGGTCTTTCTATCTTAGCCATGTTAGATGCTGACTATCATACAAGCATGAAGGCTGCTGATATTTTGGCATATGATAGCATTGAGGCTTTTTGCAAAGATGTAATTTCACGTAAATAATTAGCTATGGAGAAATTCACTCTTATCACAGGGGCCTCCTCTGGTATGGGTGCATTGTGTGCCAAACAGTTTTCAAATTCTCGTAGGTTGATTATGGCCAGCGAGAATTTGGAAATGCTTAAGGATGTTCTAAATCAATGTGCTAATCCAGAACAGCATGTTCTTTGGCATTGTAATTTCGCCACGGAACGTGAAAGAATTGCTCAGTCTTTATCTGATTTGTTAAAGCAAAACGATGCTGTTGTGGATGAATACGTGCACTTTGCAGGCTTAACAAAGCTCACACCTCTCAAGACTACAAATATTGCCACAATAGATTTGATATTTAATGTCAATTTGTTCTCGATTTTCGAGATTACAAAGGCATTGCTCAAAAAAAGTAATCAAAAGGCCTTGGAGAAGGTGGTTCTTATTTCTGCTTTAGCAAGTATGCGTGGTAATACAGGCAACTCTGTTTATTCCGCATCAAAGGGAGCAATCAATGCATTAACTTACACAATGTCGCGCGAACTCGCCCCTAATGTGCGAGTGAATGCATTAATGCCAGGAGCGATCGAAACTCCGATGACAAGCAACCTAAATGAGGAATATGTGGCAGAAATGACTCGCGATACACCTCTTGGATGGGGCAAACCTCAAGATGTGGTTGACTATGTTGAATTTCTATTGAGTGAGAAAGCCAAGTGGATTACAGGTCAAACGCTATTTGTTGATGGAGGACGTAGTACAAAATAAAAAGATAATTATTATGAATGAAATAAATCTGTTTTTAGCAAAAGACGGGTCGTGGGTTACTAACAAATCATTGTTAGAGACTCTTCTTTCAATAGAAGCTGACAAGTGTGACACCTTGTTTATTCACACATCCTTAAGCTTCGGACAGCCCAATCCGCAACTGAAAAAGTCTGCAATGCTTGGTGAATTATTGAACGTGATTAAGGCTCTTGGAGTTAAAACCATTTGTATGCCTACTTTTACATTCAGTTTTCCAAATGGTATGGATTACAATCCTGCCACATCCGTTTCTCGCATGGGTGTCTTGAACGAATTTTTCCGTAAACAGGAAGGTGTTATTCGTTCAGTTGACCCATTGATGTCTGTGGCTCTGATGGGTGAGGATACAGAATTGGTAACAGGGATAGGCCATGTTTCATGTGGAGAAAATTGTACATTTGATAAACTTCGTCATCGCGATAATGTTAAATTCCTGTTTTTGGGACCAAAGATCGGTGATTGCTTAACATATATGCACTATCTGGAGTGGTTATATGGTTGTGATTATCGTTACAATCGTATTTTTAGAGGTAATGTTATTATTGATGGTAAGTCTTCAATTGAGGAGTATGCTTTGTTCGTAAGATATAATGGCGTTATTGCTAATGCTGCATCATATGAATATGAGCAGAAAATGTATGATAATGGTACTGCACTTGTTGCTCCTTGTGGCGATGGTACGATATCTATTGTTGAAGAAAAAAACGCTGCATCGGAATATAAAAAATGTTTGCAGACAGATCCATATCATTTTGTTGATTTCGAAGGTGGAGTATTCTTTAAAGATAAGACCTTCAAGCTCGACCATGAGATGGTCGCAATGTAATGATCTTCATAAAAAAATTATTAAACAGTCCAATTAGTTCCAATTGCTTCGTCATATTTGACAAGGTAATTGGAAATGATTGCATAATTATAGATCCTGGAAGTGAGAACAATAAAGTTCTCTATAATTATCTTGATTTTGAGATGTTAACTCCTAGCTATGTCATTCTTACTCATGAGCATTTTGACCATTGCTGGGGAGTTAATCAGTTGAGGGATAGGTATCCTAAGATTAAACTGGTTTGTACAAGGATTTGTTCTGATGCTATACAAGATAAAAAAAAGAACTATTCTGTTTATAATAAACAGCCAGGGTTTGAAGTTGCCCCCGCTGATATTATAATTGACGAAGTAAACTGGACTTTATTTTGGGGTAGATATCGTTTAAGATTTGAGCCTGCGCAAGGTCACTCTGCTGCTGGTATCATTTTATTCATCGATAAATATGTTTTTACAGGGGATACATTGATAAAGGATATTAAAACAGTAATCAAACTCAAGACCGCATCTAAAGAACGTTTGCTAGAGTCCATCTCATTGCTTGAAAAAGAAAAAGGTAATCACTTCATTGTCTGCTCTGGGCATGGTGTTTTATTCGAGTTAGATGGGTATGATTTGAAGAAGGCTTTTCAATAGTTAACAAGAACATTATTTCAGAAGAGAATGGTATAATCTTCTTAGCCAATAATAGAATTGAAATTTCAACGTTTATATGAATCTTAAGCTTAGAAATATTCCTTTTTCTCCGCCGGATATGACGGAGAAGGAGGCACAGGAAGTGAGAGAGGCAATTCTCTCGGGTTGGATTACTACTGGTCCTCGTACAAAGAAACTGGAGCAGCAGATTTCGGAGTATGTGCATACGGACAAGACAGTATGTCTGAATTCTGCAACGGCAGCACTGGAGATGGTGCTGCACCTGCTGGATATTCAGCCTGATGATGAGGTGATTGTGCCTGCATATACCTATACCGCTACGGCATCGGTAACTCAGCATGTGGGCTGCAAGCTGGTGCTGGTGGATAGTCAGAAGGATAGTGTGGAGATGGACTATGACAAGTTGGCTGATGCCATAACGGAGAAGACAAAGGTGATTGCGCCTGTGGATCTGGGTGGTATTGTGGCTGACTATGACCGCGTGTTTGAGATTGTAGAGGCAAAGAAGGGACTGTTCAGTCCCAACAATGCTTTGCAGGCGAGGATAGGTAGGATTGTGGTGTCTGCAGACTGTGCGCATAGTTTTGGCGCAAACCGCAAAGGTAAGATGGCTGGTGAGATCGCAGACTTCTCTTCTTTCAGTTTCCATGCGGTGAAGAACTTTACTACCGCAGAAGGTGGTGCATTGACGTGGAATTTGCCCTTTGGTAATGAGGTGGTTCCCACGGATGCAGATTATATGCCTACAGTACCTAAGAAAGAAGGTGAGACATGGAATGAAATGCTTTATCGCTTGAGCCAGTTGTTCTCGCTTCACGGACAGAATAAGGATGCGTTGGCTAAAACTAAGTTGGGTGCCTGGGAGTATGACATCATTGGCCCTTGGTACAAATGCAATATGACGGACATCATGGCTGCATTGGGTTTGGTTCAGATGGAGCGCTAT